>Ga0181356_1000942_pt1 | contig 12790 bp, 17 predicted proteins | sample Fa13VDMM110SN_FD_130104 | JGI IMG/M metagenome (GOLD analysis project Ga0181356, IMG submission 130104) | Freshwater viral communities from Lake Michigan, USA - Fa13.VD.MM110.S.N | ecosystem: Environmental > Aquatic > Freshwater > Lake | place: USA: Michigan | collected 2013-09-24 | reverse complement strand
GGCGTTCCGCACACATATAGAAGGGTTATGTTATTCGGGTAGATATTTAACCGACGGCTTTATCCCGATGATAGTTGCGGCTCGTATGGTTCAGGAAGATATGGCAATAATTGCTGAACTATCCACGGCTGGTTTATGGATTGCTAAATCCGTAATAAATGGATTTCAAATCCACGATTATTTGGCACATCAAACCAGTAAGGAACAAGTAGAAGAAAAACGCAAATCTCTACGAGAAAGGCAGAAAAGATATAGAGAACGACATAGTAACGAGTTACTAACAGAGCCAGAAGACAGAATACAGAATACAGAATACATAAAACAGAATACAGAAAATAAAGAACTTCTACCTTCGGTAAAAGTTAAAAGCGCAAGACTTGCCGTAGAAAATATAAGTAATAAATTAGCAAACGCTAGGGCTAACGGCATTAACGCTTGGAACTTATCTAAGTTAGTAGAAGAAGAATGGGATAAATTACATGGCGCCAACGATATAGGCGGTTGTATAGCACTTACTGCGTGGTATGTATCAGAACTACAAACTAGACAGTTATCCAGCGCAGAAATTGGGCGCATAGGTCAAATGACCAAACGGTTTGGCAGGATTGCTTTATTAGCCATAGATGAAGCGGCGAGTAAAGATTTAACTGACTTATTATCCTACGCTACCCGAGTAGCACAAAATATATATAAGGAAAGGCAAACTTCATGACGCAAGAAAAAACGATTAACGATTTAAAGAGAGAACTAGAAGAAGGACAACAAAAATGTATTATCTGTGGTGATAAAGCCACCAATATTAAAATGGGTAAGATGATTTGCCTTTATCACTGGGAATTGGCAAATGACCACAAAAGAGGCAGGGGGTGATGGCATTTGTTTAATACAAAGTGCAAATCGGCACACTGGCATATAAAAGATGGACAATTATTTCTAGAAACGGCTGATAAAAAACATAGTGAATTAGCCAAATCTGTTATAACGGTTCTTGAAGGACAAATAAGGCAAAAAATCTATGATGATATTTGTTCATGGGAACCAATTAGTAATAGAGCACAGATATTAAAAATATCAGGCGGTTTAGATAATGCTTTATTAGGAGTTCAGGCAATTTGCGCAGATATAGCGTTAGGAAAAAAAGATGACACAGATTGACCATTTTGAATTCATTCAAAAACTATTACGCAATATAGAAACATTACGCCATAGAAATAGTGCTTTCGAAAACACAACATCTTTGCAAAATATTTATAACGAAGGTTATCAAGATGGTGTAGATGACGCACTAAATGAACTAAGAAAGGAGTTGTAATGGATAAAGATTGTAATTGTATTAAAGGTTTTATTGAAGTTCAGTATAAAGAAATAGAGAAAAGAATGGTAAAAGGTAAGGAAATATGTATAGAAAATTGGTACACTGGTTCACGATTTTGCCCAGTATGTGAACCAAAACGAGCACATATTCAAGATACATCTAACACGAGTGAGGAATTAGGGCAAAGATTAAGGGAACTCTCCCTATACAAACAAGCAGAAAACTACAATAAACAAGAAACGAATAAAACTCGTATTCTTTAAGGAGTAGAAATGCCAAATCTAATAAAAATAAAAATATCCATAATATCTGTATTCTCTTTTCTAGTGGCAATTTTAACGCCAGCGCACGCTGAGGCACCAATAAAGCAAAAAGAAGAAACTCAGATTCTAGATAAGACCGATTTTAAATTATATGCCGCTCAGAAAATGGATAGTTATAACTGGGATAAAGAGGAACTAATTTGTCTCAAACGCCTATGGGGTAAAGAAAGTGCTTGGAATCATTTAGCCGATAATCCAAATAGCACTGCTTACGGTATAGCCCAAATGTTAAATGAAACTTCTAATGACCCATTGGTACAAATTAGTAACGGATTGCGGTATATTGAGCATCGTTATGACAAACCCTGCAACGCTTGGAACCATTGGCAACGACTTAACTGGTACTAACACGCACTTTTTTGTAAGAGGTCGTCCAATACCACAGGGTTCTCTAAAATTTATTAATGGTAACGCTATTCATGTAAGGTCGCAAGACTTGGCATTATGGCGTGCTGATATTGCTAATACTGCAAGAAAAGTATTATTAGAAAAAGCGCAAGAAGGCGTAGAGGTTAATTTGACTTTTATATTTAATAAACCCAAAACAGTTACACGCAAAGAACCATTTAAAAGACCAGATATAGATAAATTAGCACGAGCAGTTTTAGATGGTTTAAGTGCTGTTGCCTATGAAGATGACCAACAAGTTGTAAAATTAACTGCAAATAAAGAATATGGTCTTACAGAAGGCGTTTGGATAAAAGTTACAGATAGAAGTAAATTAAACAGCAATATCCATAACGCCATTATTGATAATCAATTCGACAGATATTCCGATTAGCCCATTAGAAAGTTCTAGAAAGGCATCTATTGACGAACTGGAAATCTCTACGCGACTTAACTCTGGCACGGTGTAAAGGTTACTGCGAATTTTGTGGGTTTGCACTTCCTAAAAACTTTGCATTACATCATAGAAAACTGCGCTCGCGTGGTGGTAAAGATACGATAGATAACTTAATTGCGCTTCACCACGAATGCCATAATCTTAATACTAATTCTGTTCATATGAATATAACAAAGGCAACCGAAACAGGTCATATAGTTCCGACACACGAAAACCCATTTGAGTATCCATTACAATTATCTAACGGTTCAACCGTTATACTTACGATTGATGGTAATTATAACGAGATAGAAAGGAAAGATAATGGCTGGTGAAGGCATAATTACAGTTGTAGGTAATTTAGGAACTGACCCTGAACTAAGGCATACTCCCAATGGTTTAATAGTTACAAGTTTCACTATGGCAAATACACCAAGAATTAAAAAAAATAATGAGTGGCAAGATGCTGAAACAATTTGGTTTCGTTGTTTCGTTTGGGGTAAAGATGCAACTGGCGCCGCAAACGAATTAAGAAAAGGTCATAAAGTATTACTAAGTGGTAAATTTAGTATAGAAACTTGGATAGATAAAGAAGGCAATAATCAGAAATCATTACAAATTAATTGTGATAGTTATGGTATTGTTCCTAAAAATGTAACAGAACCAATTACGATTCCAAATGACCGACCAATTGAAGACCCAATTGATGACCCTTGGGCTTAGAAAGGCACAATATGCAAGATGATGAAAAATTAGTAGATAGTGTTTATGTATCTGAGTATCTTAACATTACACCTAATAATCTAAGGCAATTAGTGTTCAGAAAAACATTAGTGCCAGTTAATAAATTTAAAAGACGGTCATTATTCAAATTAGAAGATGTCCTGCGAGTGGAGGCAGTTCGCACCCCGAATGTCCCTTCGGCGTGATGAACTAGAGAGAGAGTGCGATTCCGTCCCTTCGGCACTCTCTCTCTTTAATTAAGAGAGGCAAAAATGGAACTAAAAACAGAAATCATTAATATTGATGATTTGCAATCAGACCCAAATAATGCACGAACACATAATCAAAAAAACTTAGACGCTATTGCTAAATCGTTACAGAAATTTGGGCAACGCAAACCAGTAGTAATTACTAATAAAAATGTAATTGTTGCTGGTAATGGAACTCTAGAAGCCGCCAAACTAATTGGGTGGAAAGGGTTATCCGTAGTTCGAGTTCCCGATGATTGGGATAAAGACACTATAAAAGCCTATGCGCTTGCTGATAATCGTTCAGCAGAATTAGCATCATGAGATACCGAAACATTACTAACACAATTACGAGAACTTAAATTTGAAGATTGGAATATTAATGATTTTGGTTTTAAAGATTTTGATTTAAAAACCAGAGATGAGATAGATACTAGCGTTAAAGAGATTGCAGAACGCTATGAAGTGGTAATTGAATGTGATAATGAAAATGACCAAACAGCACTTCTCTTACGCTTATCACAAGAAGGATTACGAGTAAGAGCAATAGTTATATAGGAGGCACAATGAGTGAAGTATTATGGCAGTTAGAAATGTTACTGCTCGATTTAGAAATGTATAAGTTTATCTTAGAGCATTACATAAAGTGGGGGTTGTAATGTATTTTAAATTTATGTATCTGATATATAAAGTATCTGCTAATCAAATAAGAAAAGGTTTAAATAAACGGTATCCAAGTTATACGGTTGCATTAAGACAAGGAACTAATGAACATAGTTAGATTACAAACCGAAATTAATCGCACCCCAAGAGTAATGCAATTAGAGGGTATATTTGATTTACAGGCGGCAAAAGTATCCGTTACTGAAATATCTAATAATATACCTGACTTAAATGCACGCGATTGGAATATTGGGTTAATTGTTGGTCCTTCGGGTGCAGGAAAAACCACTATCGCCAAAGAAATGTTTAATAAAGAGTTAACATCAACCGAAAAAATGGCATGGGGTTCTAGTAATGCAGTTATTGATGATTTCCCTAAATACTTATCAATTAAAGATATAACAGAATTGTTATCTTCGGTCGGGTTTAGTTCACCGCCAGCATGGTTAAGACCATATGAAAACTTATCTAATGGCGAGAAGTTTAGAGTTGCTATGGCTAGAGTATTGGCAGAAAGTATTGAGATAGCCGTAGTAGATGAATTTACTTCCGTTATAGATAGAACAGTAGCCAAAATAGGTTCTGCCGCCATAGCCAAAACGGTGCGAGCGCGTAATCAGAAATTTGTTGCCGTATCGTGCCATTACGATATAGAACAATGGATTCAACCCGATTGGATTTATCAGCCCCACATTGGCCAATTTGTTTGGGGGTCGGTTCAACCCCGTCCACAAATCGATTGTGAAGTCATTTGGGCAAAGTATGAAGCGTGGCACTTATTCAGCCGTCATCACTATCTAAGCGACAGTTTGAATAAATCTGCTCAGATATATCTAGGTTTAATAGAAGACCAACCTGCCGTTATGACTGCAATATTGCCATTAGTTAATGCTAATGTTAAAAACGCACGCCGTATAAGTAGAACTGTTGTTCTGCCAGACTATCAGGGTATAGGTATTGGCGGAAGATTTGTGAACGCCGTTTGCGCTGGACTAAAGGGTCAGGGGTTAGATACCTATACGACTACCTCTCACCCAGCACGCGTTAGGTCGTTGAATAAGAGTAAGGAGTGGGAGATGATAAGAGAACCATCTAGAGTGGGTCAAAGAGGCAAAACTTCTTCTCTAACTGGCAGATTAGGACTATCTCGAAGCCGTATAACTACTGGGTTCAAATATGCAGGAGAACCTAATATAGAAATTGCCAAAGTATTATGCCCACGACCAACCAACTAATGTTATATTTGTAGTGTATATTGGGAGTGTAAATCATGCCAAAGAAGAGTAAAATTAATCCAGATACTTTGGGAAAAGAAGCCAAAGTGTTAGAACTGCGCAGGGGTGGATTAACTTTTGATTTAATTGCTCAGCGTTTAGGTTACGCAAGTGCAAGTGGGGCGCATAAGGCATATAAGAATGCCTGTCTGCGTATTGTTTATGATGATGTAGTTGAAACTCGTAATATAGAAATGGATAGGCTTAATATTGCTCAGGCGGCAATATGGGGTGATGTTATTAACGGTGTTACCAGCCAGGATAGATTTCGTGGTGTAGTAGCGTTAATGAAGATAATGGAACGCAGAGCAAGATTACTTGGCTTAGATATGCCAACGAAGGCACAGATAGAGGTAAATCTATATGACCGCGACACAATTGATGCCGAAGTCCAAAGACTTGTCACTCTCCTTAATAGCGAGCCGACAAGTGCGCTGGAAGCACCAACTAGCGAGACCAGAGCAGATACCAACTGAAGATAAGACATGGAAGACTTGGTTATATCTTGCTGGTCGTGGTGCAGGTAAGACACGCACGGCAGCTGAATGGTTAGCATTTCAGGCATCTAGTAACGCTAAGACACGCTGGGCAATAGCGGCACCAACTTATTCTGATGTTAGAGATACTTGCGCCGAAGGGCAATCGGGTATAGTGCAGATATTGCGCGAATACGGCACATTAAAAGATTACAATCGTTCTATCGGAGAATTATTTTTAACTAACGGTTCGCGCATTAAACTATTTAGTGGCGAAGAACCAGATAGATTTAGAGGACCGCAATTTCATGGCGGTTGGTTTGATGAGTTGGCGGCATTTAAATACCCAGATGCATGGGACCAATATCAATTCGGTCTGCGATTAGGCGAGTTCCCACAAACAATAGTTACAACTACGCCTAGACCCACAAAACTAATTAAAGAATTAATTGCCAGAGATGGTGTGCGCGTAGTGCGTGGTTCAACTTTCGATAACGCTAAAAATCTAGCCGCTTCTGCTTTAGTAGAACTAAAGGCAAGATACGAAAACACCAGATTAGGCAGACAAGAGTTATATGGTGAAATTCTAGACAATGTAGAAGGTGCATTATGGACTAGAGAGATGATTGAAGAGGCAAGAGTTACAGAAGCGCCATCATTAGTAAGAGTTGTGGTCGCAATAGACCCTGCCGTTACATCTTCTGCCACTTCTGATGAAACAGGAATAGTTTGTGCAGGAATATCTAGTTCAGGTGATTATTATATTTTAAGCGATAAGTCTTTGCGTGCAAGTCCAGATAAATGGGCAAGACAAGCCGTTAATCTTTATCACGAATATAAAGCAGATAAGATAGTTGCCGAAACAAATAACGGCGGTGATATGGTTATTATGTTATTAAAGCAAGTTGATGTTACAGTTGCCACTAAGAAAGTAACTGCAACTAGGGGTAAACAACTTAGAGCAGAACCAATATCTAGTTTATACGAACAAGGCAAAGTGCATCATATTGGTTACTTTCCTGATTTAGAAAGCCAAATGTGCGAATGGACACCACTATCTAACGAAAGCCCCGACAGATTAGATGCCTTAGTTTGGGCATTAACAGAACTTAATAGTGGCGGAAGTAGTATGATTGCATTAGCAAATATGGCATTATTGTGTTCTGTTTGCGGTATGCCATCACCAAAGACAGCGGCAACTTGTAATAAGTGTGGCAACAATTTGAGAGGTTAAAGTAATGGGTTTAATTGACCAATTTGCTAAAAGATTAGCAAAAGAGATTACTAAAGCACCTAATCTACCAGTAGGTGCAACTACTATGACGGAACAACAAATGCGGCAAACAACTCCGCAAACTGCAATCTATGGACAAACCGTTCCACTAGAACGCAATCCAAATTATCCTAATGTTCCTTTTGGACCAGGCAGTCCAATTATTCCTGGTGCTATTAATCCACCTCGTGCAGATGGCAGACCAGACCCACGCAGATATGAATTTCAAGTTGCACAAAATATTAATATTACCGAAACAAGATTAACACCGTTTAAAACTCTTAGAGCGGCAGCAGACCAGATAGATATTTTGCGTAGATGTATAGAAGTTACTAAAGCAAAAATATTAGGGTTAAGTTGGGATATTGTTTTGGCAGAAGATAGTGCTGAAAAGATTATCTCAGAAACAGGCGCAACTTCTCATGTTCGTGCGATGAGTATGGCAAGAGATAGATTCACAGATGAAATTAGCAGACTAAGACAATTTTGGGAACAACCAGATAAGGCTAATGGATTATTAATGTACGATTGGTTAAATATTGCACTAGAAGAAATTCTAGTATTAGATGCTTGGACAGTATGGCCGCAAGCAACAGTAGGCGGAGAATTAAACGGATTACAAATACTAGATGGTTCAACCGTTAAGCCATTAATAGATGATAGAGGCATGCGACCAATGCCACCTTATCCTGCATATCAACAAATTTTATATGGTTTCCCACGCTCAGAATTTGCCGCACCAACAGAAGAAGAACCAGCAGATGGTGAATTTACTTGTGATGAGTTATCTTATTTAGTGCGTAATCGCAGAACTACTTCGGTATATGGTTTCTCACCAACAGAAAGAGCACTACCAATAGCCGATATTTATTTACGCAGACAACAATGGATAAGAGCAGAATATACAGATGGCGTTACGCCAGAGTTAATGATTAAAACTGATGCAAACTTTGGTAATAATCCAGACTTACTTCGTGCATACGAGAATATTTTCAATAGTGATTTATCAGGACAAACCGAACAACGCAAACGCGTAAGATTATTACCTATCGGCATGGAACCAGTTCAATTTGACGGTTACGGCGAGAAGTTTAAAGATACTCTTGACGATTATTTAGTTAATAGTATTTGTGGTCATTACGGTGTGCAACCTGCTGAAATCGGATTTAGTCCTAAAGGTGGTTTAGGCGGTGCAGGTTTTCAATTAGGTCAAGCAGAAAGTAGCGAAGTATTAGGCGCAATCCCATTGGCAACTTGGGTAGGAAAAATGATTAGTAATCTTTCTTATATCTATTTGGGAATGCCTAGAGAACTTGAATTTAAATTTATGGAGAGCGGTCGCCAAGACTTAGAAAGTGTTGCACGCACACGCGATATAGATATTAAATCTGGTAACTTAACTATTAATGAAAGCCGTTCTAGAGCAGGTATGCCATTAATAGAAGCACCAGAAGCCGATATGCCAATTATCGTTACTGGAATGGGTGCCTATTTTGTAACTAATGATGGACTTAAATCGTTTGACGATACAAGCACATCTATTACAGATGACGGTGAACAAATTGATGAGATAAATACACCAATAGAAAATGTGCAGATAGAAGAAGAAACAGATACGCAAAAGGCAGTAGAAGAATTAAAACAATTTCTTAGATTTCTAAAAAAATCGCCAGAACGAGATTTTCGTTTTAAAAATGTACCAGTTATATATGCAGAAGTGTTAAATAAATTCGTATCTGTTAAAGATTACGATAGCGCTCGTTGGTATGCTGAACGCTATTTAGCGTAGGTAATTATGAATCGCCAATGGAAGAAACGCAATGGCGCAAAGATTAGATTAGCCGCTCGGCGTGCTAAATTAATTCGTGATGCTATTAAAGAAAGTATTAATATTGAAAGAGTTATTAACGATTGGAATGCCCAAAACTTTCAAACAATAACGCCAGAACAGGCAAGAGATTGGGCAAGAACTAATATATTGCCTAATAGTAATGCATTAATGCGTGCGTTTAACACAGTTTATGCAGAAAGTTATATTCTAGGCGAAGATATTGGTTTAAGCGCACTAAGTAAAGCAAAGATAAATAAGGCACCAACTTTGAAAGAAATGCGTAACGCCTCTAGTATTAATTGGGATAAATGGAAGCCCGGAAACCGTGCCGCAGCAAGATTGGTAAAACCACCCAAAGGGTTAAGCAATTTATTAGATAGAAGAAGCATTACTATTCAAGGTTTAAATCAAACCAGTATTGACCGTATTGGTAGTGCATTGGCAAGAATATTAGAACGCGGTGATACCCCTAGAGATGCAGATATTAGCGACATTATTGATGACCCAGAAAGAGCATTAACTATTACACAAACCGAAATGAGCCGTGCAGTAACTACGGCATCACGGGAATTGTATGAAGAAAGTGGTGTGGAACTGGTAGAATGGTTAGTTGCAGACCCTTGTGATTTATGCCAAGAGAATGCAGATGTTTCGCCTATCCGTATTGACGATACATTTCCAAGTGGAGATACGGAACCACCTGCACACCCTAACTGTGTTTGCGATATTGCCCCGTATATAATAGATACGCAAAATATTGGTGAAGATGCATTAACATATATTCTTAATAATGAATAATAAGAGGTTTTAAATATGGCAGACGGATTTTCACCACCGCAAGGTGCTCGTAATAACGCAAAACGCGGTTTAGAACTGCGTAGAGAGTTTAAGCGTGGTGGAACCGCAGTAGGAGTTGCAAGAGCAAGAGATTTATCAAATGGCAAATCTTTACCTTTGGAAACCATTAATCGTATGGTAAGTTATTTCGCTAGGCACGAAGTTGATAAAAAAGGAGAAAACTGGGGTAATGCATCTAATCCGTCAAGAGGATTTATTGCGTGGCTTCTATGGGGTGGCGATGCAGGAAGAACTTGGGCTAATTCAATAGCCGAGAGAGAAAAGAAAAAGGATAAATCAATGACCACAGATATTACCAGCGCATTTGCAAGAATTATTAAACAAGAAAAACAAGATGATGGAACTTTGCTAGTTTATGGTAAAGCAACAGATGATTCTTTAGATATTGACCAACAAATTTGTGATGCCGCTTGGTTAGAAACTGCAATGCCAGAATGGTTCAAAACTGGTGGAAATATTAGAGAACAACATAGCAATATAGCCGCAGGTGTTGCTAAAGAATTAGATAGTAAACCAGATGGTCATTATATTTCTGCATTAGTTGTTGACCCAGTTAGTGTAAAAAAAGTAGAAACTGGCGTATTAAAAGGATTTAGTATTGGCATTCGCGCACCGCGTATAGTTCGCGACCAGAAAGCCGCAAACGGCAGAATTATAGATGGACAAATCGTAGAGATTTCTTTAGTAGATAGACCAGCCAATCCAAATGCCAAATTAACTTTGGCTAAATCAGTAGATGGCGAAACTAATTTAGTAAGAGTTGAAGAATTAATTATAAAAGAAGAAGAACCAAATTATGAAGCAATTAATAGAGGCGGAAAAGATTCAGAACCTTCCAATACCGAACTTTATAATCGTATTAAGGGAGAAGCAAAAAGAAAGTTTGATGTTTATCCATCAGCAGTAGCAAATGCATGGGTAGTCCGCGAATACAAATCTCGCGGTGGTACATATAGAAAAGAAACCAATAAAAAAACGGTAGAAACCGCAAAAGGAGAAAAAATGGAACATAAAGAAGAAGATATAGCGGTTTCAGAGAAGCCGTCAAAAGAAGAATTAATGAAGTTATACGAAGAAGCCAAAAGAAATTATGCCGCTGCTGGAGAAGCACTTGCCGCATCTAAAGCCATGTGTAAAGAAGCAGGTATGGAAATGGAAGATGAAGAAAAAGAATATCACGATACCAAAGAAGAAGCAGTTGAAGATGCAGAAGAAAAAGAAACTTTGGATAAAGTAGATACTGGCGATTGCGATTGCGTAGGTTGCAAAGCATGCGCAGAAAAAGGCGGTTGCGATAAAGCAATTTGTAATGGTCATGAAAAAACAAAATCTACTCATAAGTGTTTAGAGTGTGGTTGTAATGTACCTACCGCTAGTCATGGTGGTGGTCCAACAAGTTTGCCTGATGGAACTACAACATCACACATGAGTACCGCACAAATGATTTCACCTACCGATACTCCTAAGAGTATTGACACAATTATTCCTGCAACTACTATTGAAGAAGTCGGCACAATAATTGAAGAAGAAGACAATGAAGATTCCACAGAAGATGTGGATTTATCTGCTATTGATGAGAAAGCAATTAATGCTATTATCACAAAAGCCGTAAAGAGTGCTACCGAAACTGTAACAACGGAGATTAAATCCTATAAAGAGGAAATTAATAAGTTGCAAGCAGAGTTGGCAACGGCTAAGACAAAAGCAGTATCAGGCGGACCAAAGCGTGCGGCTATAAAAGTAGATGTTCAACAAATGTCTGAACTTCTAGCAAAATCAGCCGAATATCGCGCAAAGTCAGCAACCACCGCAGATAAAGACTTGGCACGCGGTTATCGCGAATTGGCATCAGATTTTGAAACCAAAGCGGCAGAATTAAAGCCAAGTATCTAACTCCAACAAACTCTTTACGAAAGGAAAAAATGTCAGTTTCAGCCCCAAAGGCTGCTGATTTGTTCAGCGATGCTTCATCTGCAAAAGATGCCGCAGTTCGTATGGACGAATACACAGCAGAACTTTCAAAGTCTGTCGGTAATGCCGTAACAGACGCATCGGCTATTATGTCTATTAAGAATGGCTCATCTACATTTGCGCAAGCATCTGGAAGTGCAGTTGCTACTCTTGAAGCACTAGCCTCAAATAAGTCATTAAGCCCAGAAGCAATTGGTTCATTAAATAATGCACTTGCTTCACAACGCTTAGCGATGCAAGATATTCAGAAAGACATCACACTCACCAGCCCACTTAGCACATCATTTGCGGCTTTTGACCTAGAAGCACCTTCTAAGTTACTAACACCACGCCCAACACCTCTTCGCAATAAAATTGCGCGTAAGAAGGGTGTAGGCACTTCTCACCGTGTAAAAAGAATTACTGGTTACACAGGTACAGGAACAGGTGGAGTAGGAAACACATTCCCTGGAATTACCGAATCAACTACAACTGCATTCGGTTCTATTAACTTCCAACGCGGTCCAAAGATTTCTTATGCCGCAGATGATTTAATTCTGCCTTACAACTCTTACTCACTATCTGATGCAGTTTCATTCGATGCTAACTTCTCAGGTATGGGTTATCAGGACCTTCGTCAACTATCATCAACTTCTACTCTATATGCAACAATGCTTATGGAAGAAAGAATGATGTTAATGGCACGCGGAACAGCATCAGGATATTCTGGCGCACTTGCTGCACCAGTTATCGCTACTGCAACCGCTACCGCGACTACTTCAGGACAAACAGCATTACCTAACGGAGCGTACATTATTTTTGTTACTGCTGACGCAGGTATTTCAGGTTCAGGTTTTGGAGAATCAATTGTTTCAGCGCAAGCCGCAGAAACAACCACAGGTGGTAATAAAACTATTGTAGTAACTTTGTCTGCAGCCGTTACTGGCGCTCTTGGATATAACCTTTATGTTAAGTCAGGTGCGCAAGCAACTGCCTCATATCAAGGAACATTCCAAGGCTTAACCGCAACACT
>Ga0181356_1000939_pt1 | contig 12798 bp, 12 predicted proteins | sample Fa13VDMM110SN_FD_130104 | JGI IMG/M metagenome (GOLD analysis project Ga0181356, IMG submission 130104) | Freshwater viral communities from Lake Michigan, USA - Fa13.VD.MM110.S.N | ecosystem: Environmental > Aquatic > Freshwater > Lake | place: USA: Michigan | collected 2013-09-24 | reverse complement strand
GTAACCTTGTAATGTAGCACCTGATGCTCCACCGTATTTCCACTCATTGTAATCCCACTTAGCTTTCCAAGCCGCACCTTTACGTAAATCACGTAAGATTTCACGGTCAACTTCTGCTGCAATTTGCTCAGATAATAAAGCTGTTAATTCAGCTTCAGCATCGATGTTGTGGAATGCACTAACGTCTTGAGCCAATTCAGGAGACCATGTAGCTCTTAATTTTCTTTCAGTTACAGAAACTGTTACTGATTGTAAATCGAAAGAAACTTCACCAATTTGGTCTTCAAATTCTAAAGTATCATAAACTCTGAAAGTTAATGTGAAATCACCTATAACTGTACCTGTAGGTATGGTGATGTTAGAGAATCCAGATGTTGCACTGTAATTCTGCATATCAACACTTACAAAGATAACACCATCTTCATCACAGATATCGTTATAGTTACCTTGTGGGTAGTTAGTTGAAGTTGCCTTTTGACCATATTCAACAATACCTTTACCATATTTTTGAGTAACAACGTTAAAGTTTTTAGAACTACCTGAGTAGTTAACTTCCGCAGATGCTAAAAATTCTTCAGTATCCATTGCGTTACCATTTGGTCCAATCAATTTACCTTGACCATCTTTAGAAAATCCTGTAAATTTCAAGATTAAAGATGATTGAGCGTTAGATGCACCTGTTACAGCAGAAACCGCTACGTTAGATGTTACACCATTTGAAAAAGTTACGATTGTTGTGGCAGATAAAGTTACAGCTGAATATTGACCTTTTGAGTAATCAAAAAGACCTGTATCAGGACTGTTACCATCACCAGCTTCGTAGAATCTGTCATATAAGTTACCACCTGTGTAACCAGTTGCAGCGCTTCCACCAGCACCTGGCATACCATATGGAGAATAATGACCTGCTCCTGTTCTTTCCTGAATTTTAGGAATGAAGAAGAATAATTTACCAATTGGTAAGTTCATAGCTTGTACTGACACGATGTCGTTAGCTAATAATTTAGAGAATACACGACGAATGATTGGGAAAACCACAGTCTCGAATGAACCAGACGCATCAGCTACTGCTGCTTCGTTGATTAAATAAGACGCTTGGTTTTCATATAATTGCGCGATGTTATCTTTTTGGTGACCGTCAAGACCTTCTAAAAAGCCTAAGTCATCCCATTTTCTGATGGTATCTTCTTTGATAACACGAAGGTGCTTAAGACCGATGTTACCTACCATACCTGATTCTAATAATGCTCCCATTTTGTATGTTTTTGTTTTTTTGTTTAATTTATTATTTTATTTTTCCCATTAAATCTTTCATTCTCTTGAATTGTGGATTCTCATAAGCCTTAGCTTCTGATAACACTTCTTGAGATGATGATGTAGATGGGGTATTAGAGATTTTTTCAACTACTGACTCGGTAACTGTTGTTTTTGTACCTAATTCAGATTTGATTGTGTTGAATAAACCTTTAGATTCATTCATTGTTGAAACTGAATCAAATCTCTTTAATATGTTCAATTTCTCTTGTTTTGTTGTAGAGTGTTCAGTAAATAAACGTGTAGCGTAAGCTAAGTTTGCATTAAACACAGCAACTTCGTTAAGTTTGTCTTTGAATAAAACTAAAGCCTTCTTGTATTCAGAATTTTGTTTCTTTAACTTTTCAACTTCTTCGTTCATTTCATGACGACCTGCCTTATATGTTTTCTTTTGAGCTGGTCCCCTAACTCCTGTTCCAAATGTTCTTACTGCTTCGGTAGCTTCAACTTCTTTAACGTCACCTTCTTCATCCTCATCATCTATTTCGATTTCATAGATAGTTTCTTCGTCCATTTCTTCTTCATCATCTTCTTCAGTTCCAAACTCTGACCCAAATTCTGTTTCAGTTTCTGGTTCCATCTCAGATTCAAATGATGGTTCAGAATCCATCTCATCATCAAGTTTGATAATGTAATCGTCTTCTCCGTCACCAAACTCAATGTTATTTCCGTCTTTCTTAACTACGATACCATCTTCTGGTTTCATTGCTTTGAAAACTTTTAATACTTCATCATCTGAAGCACCGGTCATATCCATTACGTCCTCATCTTCAGAACCTTCTTCCGCTGGTGGTAAAGCAAGATCTTCATCTCCTTCTTCATCATCTTCAGAATCTAATCCTTCAATGTCTTTGTTTGGTTCGTTATCGAGGTCTGTATCATTTTCAGAGTCGTCTGCTGTTGCATCGTCATCTGACATATCGTCTTCCTCTTCTTCAGGATCAACTTCATCCTCAGGTTGTTCACCCATTGGCATTTTAGTTTTATCCTCTTCTTCCAATGATTCTTTAAGCAAGTCATTCAGTTCTTGTTTCATGGTTGAAGCAAGTATACCCTTTGCATTTTGCTTTACTGCTTCTTCAAGTGTTTGTACTTGAAGTAACGCTTGTTCTAAAATTGATTTTTCAGTCATTGTGAAATTTTGTTTTATTATCTAATAAATAGTATGACTTTAATAAAAAGTCTTATTTTTAATATTTGTATCCCTATAATATTTGTTATTTACTCAAAAAAGTATCTAATTTTCCCATAAGTTTGGACATTCTATCATTAACCGCAGGTTTTTTAATTTCTGATTCTTGATATTGGTCCCTATCTGAAGGGTCACTAAAAATGTAAGCACCTGGAGTTGATGGGGATGACACTAAATCAAAACACACCAATTCAAAGTCATCCTGAACAATATTTTGACCTTTAATGTTTTTTAAGGAACCAACACCACGAGAGGATATACCCAAAGTAGCTCCGTTCATAATTAACATAGCCGCTTGGTCACCCTTAGTGGACACAATACCCATCTTCTTCCATCCTGGTGAAGTGAACAATTTTATTTTACCCATAAGGATTTTTCCGTCCCAATAAGTTTCAAGAATTGAATGAGAAACTCTATCTAAATCGATAAGAGATGATGAAGGGTGATTAAGTTCGTTTAATGCTCCTCCCTTCTTAATAAGTGATTGGTATTTTTCGTTTTCTCTTTTAAGTAACATCTCAGGATAAATCCTTCCGTTCTTATTTGGAGTGTCGTATTTTTGTAAAACGGCATAAAGGATAAGGTCTTGTGAAAAGTCCATATCCCTCATTTCCGAAATAATTTTCTTGTTTTGTTCGGGAGAAACATGACCCGCGTCATATTCTATTAAAATTCCTCTACCCGTTTCGTTTGGCCCTAATATCTTCATTTATAGATTTTATTACTATAAATACATCAATACCAAGGTTATTTCTTGCTTTTGTAAAAATTGAATAGTTTTTTATCAATTAAACCATCCTCAACAACGGATTCGGTCAAATCTGTGATAAATGTTTTTATTTCCTTTGATCTAATATCGAATTGCTTTTCAACATATAAAGTTATTTCTAAATTCATAAAAGACTTTTTTTCAATCTTAATTCCTTTGGTTCTTATATCTAAATCAACAATTGATTGTTGTTTAAAACTTGAATTGTTTAAATTATAAATTAATTCTTTTATTTTTCTTCTTGATTTTGAAATTAGATAGTCATAATCGTCAGTTTCATTTTCTGGTTGCAACCAAGAATTTAATTTTACATAAATAGTTTTAAGATTTTTAAAGTCTACTGTACCATAACCATACTTTACATTGTTGTAAGTCCCTAATGGGATGTACTTACCTGTTTTCATTAATTTTATTCATTATCTTTATTTTATGGTGCTATTAAAATATATGAAAAAAATGTTGTAAATCCAAAATATTTTATATATTTGTGGTATAATTATATATTATGATAATAATTGACGTAACAAAGGAACGTAGTATCGAAACAGCATTAAGAACCTATAAGAATAGAGTTCAAAAAACTAAGCAAATTCAAAAATTGAGGGAAAGGAAGGAATTTGTTAAACCTTCAGTCACTAAAAGGAAGGAAGTTTTAAAAGCGGTATATGTTCAACAATTAAAAAATGGTCTTAATTAAGACCATTTTTTAATTCTGTTAATCTGTAGTAGTTGTACTTAGATGTTGTCATTTGATTAACTTCATCTTTTACTTTATTTAGTTTAGTGGTTAAATCAGGGTCGTTTGATTCACTTAAAAGTGTGGATACCTGATTAATGATTGATTCTTGTAATTCATTACTCTTAGTTATTAAATCATCATGAGAAATTGATAAAATATTTTTTAATTCTTCTTTTTGTGATTCTGATAATGTGTTAGAATATAATACGTTAAAATTGTTTGTTAACACCGCTTGCAGTAATGTTTCATTAGGAACAACAGTCGAATCTTTAGATTCTTTAATTTCCTTTTTAGTTGTTAAATGTTCTACTAATTTCTTTTTTGCAATAACTTTCTTTTCAATATTTGATAATGAATCTTTTTCTGATAACATATCTAAAGATTCATATAATTCTTTAGTTTCGATTTCAACCTCACCTAATTTAGTATTTAAAGATTCACAAAACATATTTAAACTATCCCAATTACCTATTGGTTGACCAAAATATGTATTTAATCCCTCAACATATAATTTTGCTGTTTCTTTATCCTCAATATATTTGTTTTCAATTTCTTCGTAAAACAAGTACATTTCTTTAAAGTCTTTGTTTTCTTTGATTGTGGCTAATATATTCTTAATTTCTGTCTTATTTTCATTTGCATAAGATTCAGTCAATTTGTTTAATAATTTAGATTTAAGTGCCCCAAATTTGTTCATTTTTAGTCGTTTAAAATATCGTTCAATTTATTTTCTATTTCATAAATATTCTGTTGTGCCTTTTCCATGTCAAACAAAACATTAAAATCTTCTTTTTCTTCACCTAACATACCTAATATTTTTGATTTTTTAGATGTTGCTTCACTTAAAGGAGATTCTCCTCCTCCACCTGCTGCCGGAGGTGGTGGCATTCCTCCCATGTCTCCACCGGCACCTTCACCGCCCGCTAAGGCCGCTTCTGCTGATGCTCTATCTTCTTCAGAAATTCCATATTTCTTATCAACCTCATCAAACACACCAGAACGTTTAATAATAAGTTGACTATTTTGTAATTCAAAACCTACCGCCCTTTCCAAACGTTGTTGTTGTAAATCAAGTAGTACCTCACTATCACTCATACCTAAAATATTTTTCTTAGCCCATGTATGTGATACCGGTAAGATACCCACTTGAGATTGATCAGACGTTGCATCTTTGTAAAGAGTAACCTTTTCTTTCCATGTTTCAATCTTTAATAAATCTGATTGTTGTGATGGGTTAGTTAACGATAATGAAAAACTATTTAAATCATCTTCTAATCCTAATAAATAAAGATGCATTAATGCAATTTTATTTAATTCTTGAATTAACGATTTTTGTATTTTATTGATTGTTCTTGCAAAACGAATATCCATCAATGCAAGATTCTTACCATCACCAACAACTTCTTCAAAACCTAAGAAAGCTTTAGGAATACGCAAAGCCGCCAATAATTTCTTTTGGATATATTCAATATCCGCAATTTCACCTAAGTTTTGAGCTCCTGGTAATGTTTCGATTGGGTTTGTTTGTGACGGGTCACGAACAGGTATAAAATAATCTTGGTCTACAGCCATTTGATTGTATCTCATATCCACATTACCATTACGTGGGTCTTGTATTTGGTCTCTTTTAAATTTATTAGCCACACGTTGTACATATGGTTCAATATCTTTATCGTCCATATTACCAACAAACACCTTGAATACACGTCTTTCAGGAGCTCTTGATGTTCTATAAATTAACATTGCATCTTCAGCAAGTAAAAGTTGTTTCCAAATTCTTCTAATCTTATCTAACATTGAAGTACCATATGGTAACTTTCTATCGTCACCTAATAATCTAAAGTGAGCAATTTCCCAAGCTTGAAATTCCATGTCTTTGTTCTTCCAAGTAAATCTTAATTCTCTTGTTGGTAATTTTAAATCAGAACTTTGATTTGGACTTTTTCCTGTTGCACCCTCTAATCTCTCTATTTCAATATTTGGTAATTGTTGACAACCAATGATACCCTTTTCTGGATCAATTTTTAAATAAACAAAATCATCACCATACTTACAAAGACCTCTTGCCCACATTTGTAAATTGGTGTTTATGTCTAACTTATTATTAAATAAGTCCACTAAAATACTTTTAACTCTATCTGATTCTGAATATATAGTTAATATTTCACCCTTTTCGGACATTGTTGTAGATTCTTCAGCGTATATATCTAACGACGCAGAAATTTCAGGAGTAAACTCCATAGATTCGTAGTCATAATATGCCGCTAATCTATTTGGTTCATAATAAACAGATTGATTATAAACCGATTGATCTAACTTGGTCCATTTATCTGCAATGTATTGCGATTGTTGTGCTTGCAACATCGCTTTTTCGTAGTCTTCTCTACTATCTGTTTTTAATAACTCATCTTTGTTGAAATTAAAAGATGGTGTTTTATCCTTAATCGATTGACCCGGATAACCAAACATTCTTGTTAGTTTCTGAAAGACGGTGTAATTCTGTTCTGCCATATCTATAAATACTTTTCTTTATAATATAAACTAAATTATTAGTAATTGGAATATTATTTCGATTTTCCAAATAACCAATTATATTCTTGATATTGGTTCTTACCGGGTACGTTACGTATATCTTTAAATGCCGGATTATCGTCAAACCCCATTGATCCTATTTGGTCGAAAGCGGTCCCATATGAGTAAAAAGACTTATTTGGTTCATATGTACGTTCACTCATTGTCCAAGAATCTAACATCGCTTTGTTAGCATTTTCATTCTTTTGTAATAAGTTAAAAGATACGTCTGCCGCATATAACGCCATTGACATACCCATAATAGCATCATCGTGTGAACCTTTCATATGGTCAGGTCTTCCATTCATATAAACAAACGTATTGAGTTCGTTTAATAATCTTGCGGATCTAACAATAAACCCCTTTCTAAGTTGCTCTTCAAATGCGGCAACAATTTGAGTTCTTTTATTATTGAAGTTAAGCCCCGGTATTTTCTCCATCGCTTTGGCGTTATAATCCCAAATGTTTTGAGTGTTAACCCCCTCAATGTAAACATTCTTATAATTTAACTCAGTTAATTTTCTTGATGTGGCAACACCCATACCACCCGTAATATCCGTAACAATAAACGCATTACCATATAAAATGGCCCATTTGTATGCAACGGCAGCTAAATCATCAGGAGGTATTTTACCAATATATTCTGCAACCTGTTCTCTTTCATCAAAATCTATAATTGAAATTGCTGAGAAATCTTCACTATCACCTCTACTAACATCCACCCCCATAATATAGCGATGACCAATAATTGGTTCTTTCCATTGCCAAAACGTAGCCTGCATGTACTTTTCAATCGGTTCTCTAATCATGTTTTTAGCAATATTCTCTTGAATGTCACTAGGAATAACACCATCTCCCGAACCTAAAAAATCACATTCTAATTCCTGAGCAATTTTACGTCTATCATATTTGAATTTTTTAGACATTGATTCAAACCAAGATGAAAATGGTTTATAACCATCTTCTAATAATTTTTTATATTCTTTTAAATCAAAATCATATAATATAACCTCTTCGTCATTGTATTGTTCTCTGTTTAACATGTAATGACAAATGTCCTGACACTTAACCCAACGTAAATCTTTGGTGTAACGAGGGTCTTTAAACCATCTTAAATCGCTTATATGGAAATCATTGATTCCACGTAATGCTTGGTCGTAAACACCATAATAGATAGGGTCGTAACCATTTGGAGTTGAGATAAGAATAATCTTACCACCCGTTGATAGGGATGCCATAGATGCCGCCCAAAAATCATCACCCGCTTCAATGTAAGCGGCCTCATCAAATACAAGTATGGTAGGTGTATAACCACGAAGCGCATCAGCCGATGTTGCAACCGCCTTAACCTCACAACCATTATTTAATCTAAATCTACTCTCTGAGTTTTTATCAGGTGAGAACCCAACATTTAACCATTCAGGCCATTGTTCTAAGAAATGTCTAACCTTATTGGCCATCTCCACCGCAGTATCACGTTTGTTCGCAATAAGTAGAACTCTCTCAGGATTATCGGGTTTTGCTAATTGTAATTTTTTTGATAACCATGCCGCAGTTACGGTTGTAACACCGGCTTGTCTATACTTTCTTGTAATATTTTCGTTGTAATCTTCGTAGTCCTGTATTAGTTGAATTTGGTCTTCAAATAAGTCCATTGGGACATATTTCTTCTGTGTATTATCAAATGTCTGTAAATACGTTCTAAGTGCATATGGGGTATCTTTTATAATCTTAGCATACTCCATTAATTGTTCTGCTCTACTATTCATATATATAAATACAAAAAAAGGTGATTAAAACCACCTTTTCAATTATTCATCGTCATCGTCATATATTGACATACTATCATCGTAGTAATTTTTATCAATATCTTTCCTAATGGAATCATAATAATCTTTAATCATTTTTTCACCTTTTGAAGTCTTTCCTATTACTTCTTTCATCATTGCTAAAAACTCCTTAGCTTCCAATGTATAAAGGCTAGATAAAAAATATGATTGTAACCCTTCTTCATTTTCATCAATAACTACTTCATCGGGTAACATACCTCTTACTCTATTCCATATTGATGGCCCCAATCTTAAATCCCACATTTCTTTGTCCATAGTGTCTTCATAACCTGAAACCTTATTCCATAACTCCTCATCAAAATCACCATTTTCATCTCTTGGTCTTCCGTGTACTGCAAGTAATTCTAAGTAACCTTTTATACATTCATGAACGGCAACAGGAAAATTCTGTGCTCGTACTTTAATGATTGGTGGTTCTCCTTGTTCAATTTCTTCGGTACCAGCAACTTGTCCTGATTTACCCATTTGTGACAAAAATATATCAGGAAATTGCCAATAAGTTGTGTCGTTTATTGACATCATAACACCATATAAATCTAAAATAGTTTCACTTTTAGTTATATCTAAAATCTCCTCACCAACCAAATGATACGAATAATGACCTTTTTTAGATGCTCCCTGACTAATTGCATTGATTAATCTTCGTTTAGCTCTTTCTAAATTTAATCTTTCAAAATCACCATCAATCTCATTATCTAAATCAACCTGAGGTATTTGGATAGTTTCTTCATCATCCATATTAAAATTATCCGTAGATATACTACTACCATCAACAATTTTTACATCCCATTGAATTGAATCTTTCGGTATATGAAATTCATTCATAACTAATTTGATTGCTAATTGTTCCAGTTCGGGTCTAACATTCCTTTCAATTCTAATAATCTCAAAGTGAGATCTCATCATAAATGAAGAGAATTCACTATATTGTGATTTGTTATTTAAATTTATTTTATTTGGATAATGTGGACCTAAATAATGATTAACATTAGATATAACTTCTTGATATCTTTCTGATGCCAATAACTCTTGAAAGTTTTGTTCTTGTGAATTTTCACAAATTGGCATAGGTATTTTAGTTAATGAAGTGTCTTCATTTTTTAATTTATGTTGTAAACCTCTATCGGGTCTATCAACACTTGAGAAATTCATTGCCATACGTTTAAATTATATTAAGGCTAATATAAGATTTATTTCTTATAATACCTAATTTAAACCTTACTTTTTCTCAGCTTTTGGTTTTGGTTTTGTGAATGGACCCGGTTGATTTGGGTTATGAGGTTTCGGTTTTGTACCTGGCGTAACTTTAGGAGTCTTTGGTTTTGTCTCAACATCACCATCTGATGAAGATTCATAGGTCATAAATTCAGGAACATCGTTATGTCCAATATTAACGTTTGGACCCGCCTCTTGTAATTTAAATTGTATCATTTCCATAATTTCATTTTTAGATGTGAAACTATGATAGTTATTTTCCGCTAAAGATTCAACCCATTCTTTAACTTCTTTGTCTTTTGTATCTGTTTTAACTGATTTTTTTTTCTTTTGACCCTTTAATATTTTAAAATCTTGTCCATCAATTTTACCATTGTGGTTCTTGTCTAATTTCTTTTGATTACCTTTTAAGTCCTCTTTTACCTCAACTTCAATATTTGGGTCGTTCGCAATTGCTTGTAATTTGGGATCTTTTAATTTGTCTGCATCGATAACCATTCTTTCATGTAAATCAGAAAGTTGTTTATCGCTGAAATTAACTAACGTTTTTTCAGACATACCCTCACTTATTAACATCTTTACTAATTCTGACCTTTTCATGATTCTTTAATTTTTAATTCTTCTTTTATTAAAAGATATTCTCTCTGTTTTAATTTTTTTGTTACACTTTCTAATGATTCACCAAATTTAAATGATATTCTCTCAAATTCGGAATCAAAATTAAATTTTTCCCATCCCAACGCAACTACACCATCTACTGCATCAATAACTCCGAAATAATCGGAGTCTTGAATTAATTCTAAATGTAAATCGGTATCTTTTAATAATCCAACTAAATCAACGTATTCCACCTCAGGTGATTTTGGTTGAGACGTTGAGGAAGATGGGATAACAAACCATTCATCCATATCTATTTCTGTACTCTCACTAAAAATGAATTCGTATTGTTTTTGACCTTTATAGTCTGAACCAATTTCATTTATATAGATTAACTTCATTATTTGAAATATTTTCCTAATGTTGTTTGAATACTATTGTTAATCTCCTTTTTCATTTCTTCCAAATCTAACTCAACTTCCTCATCTGGATCAGTATCTTCACCAAAGTCTACTCGAACATTTTCAGAAAAGTCTACGTTAACATCTTCCTCCATTTCTAAATCAGCATAATCCGCTAAACTAGTCTCTTCAGTATCAAAATCCGATGAAGAGTTTATAAAATTTTCTAATTCATTCATTGTTGTATCATATTCCTCACCAATTTCGGAATCTACAGGTTCTTCCGCAGGTACCTCATCTTCAGGTGACGGCTCCTCAGAAGGAACTTCTTCGCCATCTTGTTTTTCGTCACGTTCAAATTTCTTAGCTATATCTTCAATATCGTCATCCTCTAACTTATCTAAATTAACAGCAGAAATAATCATATTAAGAACATATTTTATATCATCACTTTCCATTGATTCGTGTTGATCTCTTAATTCTTGACCTAACTTACCTGCAAATTTTTGTACTTCCGCCATGTAACTTGATCTTTTTCCTGATGCATCATCTCCACCATCTACAGATGCTTCCGGTGATTCCGGTGATGGTTCTTCAGCTGGTACTTCAGGTGCTGGTTCTTCAGCTGGTGTAGGTATAGGTGCATTTGCGGCAGGATCACTCATAGGAGATTCACTTTTAGGTGAACTTGGTTTTAAAACATATTTTGTTGCCTCTTGTAATTCTTCCTGTCCTTTTAATAGGTCTAATCTTTTAAATGCTTCAGAGTACGATGAAAATCTGTTTTTGTTTTTCATGAACATACCACCAATATAATCAAGTGATGATTCATTTAATCCTCTTTTAACGTAGTATCCATCTTTTTCTTTAACGATACCAAAAAATCCACCCGTCGTAGATTCCTTTACTAATTCTGGTTTTACAGAAGAAGACTTTTTATTGTTTTGATTAAAGTAAGTTAATTCGAGAATTCTTTTTAATTTCTCGTCGCCATTAAGCTTCTCACTTCCTAGAGGTTTGATGTCTGCCATTGTTTTTATATTAAGATAAACTTATTCTTATCCTATAAATACATAGATATAGGGAAAAAAATAAGGTTCTTTATTGTGTTATGGACAATTTTTTGTTTGAAATGTCCGTTTTTAGTTTTAAAAGTTTTTCTATATATCCATTTCTACGAAGTAATTTAAAGGTTAAGTTCTCATATGAGTACTCACCACCTAATTCAAGACCACTTTGTCGAAATTCTTTAATTTTGTCTTTTAGTGTTTCAATATCTGAAGTTACGTCTTTTTTACTACCTAATTTAATAAGTCTATCTATTTTTTTCGCGTATTCTTCACCCTTTTCTAATATTTTTCTATCGTCAATATTAGCCTCTTCCTTTGTAGGTTCAACAACCCATTCGTTATTTAAAATAGAATAAACACCAGATGAAATGTGTTCCTCATTAACATCTTGTACGTATATTTCAACATCATACCCCTTTATTTTGATGTCGTATTTTTCGTTCCATACGTTTTTCTTAGCATCAAAAAATTCTTTTAGTATTGCATGAAAAGATGTTGAATTCTTGTCTTTATTAACACTATCAAAATCTATAAGAATATGTAAATCAACGTCAGAATATTGTGACCAATTATAATTGGATAATGATCCGGTAAGAACAATATCATGTATAAACACATCGACATTCAAAGAGTCCACGAAATCATTTGTTATTTCTAATAATCTTTTTCTTATATCGTCTCGCATAGAAAAAGATTTACCACTAACCTCAAATATTTGGTCAGATAGTGAATCTTTAGGTTTAAAAGAACCTACGATTTTTTCGTCTTCACCTTTATCTTCGATTAATTCTTCAAATAAACTCATCCTTTTTTTGTGTACTTATGACTTCTGGCGATATTCTCGTTGAAGTATTTTCCTTGTGATTCCGCAAGTCTAAACTTAGTGAACTTATTCCAAGGAACTTTATTATACTCATAAATAGCACCATTGTTAAAAGTTACCGTTAAATCCTCTGTTTCGGTATTGAAAGATGCGGTTTTTAAATTAGATGAGTTGATTACAACGTCAATCATCTTTCCATTGATTGTTTCTGATATAATTGCCATATTTGATATTTTTAATGTTATAATATACATAAT
>Ga0181356_1000931_pt1 | contig 12836 bp, 14 predicted proteins | sample Fa13VDMM110SN_FD_130104 | JGI IMG/M metagenome (GOLD analysis project Ga0181356, IMG submission 130104) | Freshwater viral communities from Lake Michigan, USA - Fa13.VD.MM110.S.N | ecosystem: Environmental > Aquatic > Freshwater > Lake | place: USA: Michigan | collected 2013-09-24 | reverse complement strand
CGGTAGCAAAGCGGTTATGCACCGGATTGCAAATCCGTGTAGGTCGGTTCGACTCCGGCCCGCGCCTCCATCATTTCTTTCTAGAAATTAACAAGATAGCCCCGTAAGGGGCTTTTTGTTGTGTGCGTTTTGGGTCTTGTCCAACACTCTGTTGGACAGAAATTGGACAGATAAGGATACCAGTTCTTTAAAACCGCATCAAGCGTTTCGGTCAGCGATGCCGCGCCACATGCGCATACTAGGTAATTTTGGCAATCCCGACACCCCACCGTACCCCCACCCCCCGTTTTCGAGGTGGCCCTCTGCAGACAGGTTAATCACTGTTCCGTAGCCGCAATATAAAAATTAAAGAATCTTTGTCCAACCTTGGACATCAGGGTAGTTTGGGCAAGTAAGTCGGCAAAGCAGGGTTGTGCGGCGCAGCATCCGCATAGTGGGTGGTGGGGAATACATTGTTAGCTTGGATATATGCTGCTCTGAAATGATCCTACTGCACTCTGGCAACACGGAAACCGTTGCAGCCCGTGCCCTTGTTTGCATAGTAGTTACTGATTCGGTACGCGGATGTCAAGTAAATTTGGGATGAAATTGATGGAAAGTATTGTGGAAACTTAAAAGAGAAATGCCACGTTTTTACTTACATGCTAATGGGGCTTGACCACGACAGCCAAAGAAGGTCAGGTACTACTAAAATTCATCTCGTTAAGTTACTCACTCTTGCGCTTTCTTGTATTGGTAAATTCAACTCTGGAAAATTCAAAGGTGGATGGTTTCAAAAGATAAAGCGTAAGAGTCAGGTGTTAGTATGACATCTAATGATTGTTCTTAGGTTGAGCAAAGCAAATACGATCGAAAATCCTGAAACCAGTCAAAAATCGAAACACAATACATAATTAAAAATTATTAAAATGACACCTTATAAAGAATTTACTGCTCGCTTAAATTTGCTAATTAGCAAAAATCCAAATCTTATTATAACTACTCTTAGCAATATTTTTACTATGAGACTAGTGGGTAATAAAACCCATGGTGATTTAGCAGAAATTGCTATTGCTGAATTTATAAATCAATATATGTATGACTTCAAATCAATACACGTAGGAAAAGATTTATATCGTGCAAAAGATAATGAGGAAGATATAACGATAATAAATGAAATTAGCAAAGTAGAATTTCCTGTCAGTTTAAAAGCATATGGTGATGGGCCATTACAGTTATCAACAGATAAGAATTTTTTGTTATTTCCAGCCCTTCAAAAAATGGGGAATTTAATTGAAGGAAGCGATGCAATTGCTAAAGTTTGGGAAAGCCAAGTCTTTGAAGATTTTACAAAAAAGAATGTATTACCATTAATTTATAATGAAAAAAAGCAGGTGTGTAATATATTGATATTTGATTATGAAAAGGCAAAATCTGCGGTAACTAAAATAGTCTTCGAACAAGCTATCGATCCTAGTTCAGAAAAGAAAGGGCAAGGGAAGGGACGTATTCATCCTGTTTATAGATTCTATGATAAGGATAATGAATATGTTTTTGAAGTGCGTTATGGAAGTGGGACTGCAAATGCGCTTCAACGAGGGCTTTGGACGCACACGAAAAATGGATTTAAGTACTTTAATAGTATTACTAGCGGATGGATAGAATATAAAAATAGCATGGTTTTAGTTCGCGTTCTTTCGCATGCGCTGCTTTCCACAGGAAAGGGACACGAGGCCGCTTTGGCTGAGTTGTTAAAAGATATAGAAGAGCAGAAAAGACAACGGGTTATTTACTAATATGCAAAATCTTTCTTTGTTTGATAATCCTGTCTTGGATAGTTCTTTAACTCGAATTGTATGTACAAAAACAGAAGGCATAAAATATGCAGGTTCTAAAAATAAATTAATACCGCATATATTGACGCTTGCTAGTAAGATTGACGCTCGGACTGTTTTAGATGGATTTTCAGGAACCACACGTGTATCACAGGCTTTTGCGCAGAACGGCTACACCGTATTGGCAAATGACGTTTCAGCTTGGTCTGAAGCTTTTGGAATATGCTATCTTTTAAACAACGAGCCGCGTTCAAAATACAATGAATTAATAAGCCATTTGAATGCTATGCAGCCTGAAGATGGATGGTTTACTGAGCATTATGGTGGTGACCCAAACGGAGGTAGCTCAATAGGGCTAGATGGTTTAAAAAAACCTTGGCAAAAGCACAATACAAGAAAATTAGATGCAATCAGAAAAGAAATTGATAATTTACAACTATCAAAAGTTGAAAGAGCAGTTGCACTGACTAGCCTGATACAGGCGCTAGATAAAGTTGACAGCACGCTTGGCCATTATGCTTCTTATTTGAATGAATGGTCAAATAGGTCACATAATCATTTAAAACTAAATGTCCCTTCTCTATTTTTAAATGAAAAGAATCATGAAGTGTATCGCGGCGATGTCTTTGAAGTCTTGCCGAAATGTAGGGTAGACCTAGCGTATTTTGACCCTCCCTATGGGTCAAATAATGAAAAAATGCCACCGTCGCGCGTTCGTTATGCTGCTTATTATCACGTATGGACCAGTATTTGCTTAAATGATGCCCCTGAGCTTTTTGGTAAGGCAAAAAGAAGGGTGGATACGTCAGACACGATTGGCGCATCTGTTTTTGAGGAGTTTCGTCGTGATGATGCTGGGCACTTAATTGCCGTGCAATCAATTAGAAAACTTTTGGCTAATGTCAACGCTAAATATGTAATTTTGTCTTATAGCTCTGGGGGCCGCGCAACTGCGGAGCAACTCAATGAAGTTATTTCGGAGAGTGGAAGTGTTATCGAGGTGTTGGAGCTAGATTACAAAAAAAATGTGATGGCCAATATGAGGTGGACAAATGAATGGATTCGTGATGCCGAGGAGCCGAATAAGGAGTTCTTATTTCTTATTGAAAAATCCTGTGCCAATTCTTAGTTGACCTTTACTGTTGACTCCAATACCGCCAGCCTTGCCGAAGCTAGGATGCGTTCGGTTCCCTTATTGCGGGTCTCGCAGTCATGGATAGTTTTGACTTCAGCGCAACGTTGTCGGCAAGTTTCGGTTTTAGGGGCGGTGCTTCGCCTGTCTTGAAATTCGTTAGGCTTTTATTGTCAATTCAAAATTAGTATTTGAACCGTACAGGACCAGAATAGCCCATTTCAATCAACTGCAACTGCATCGCGCACAGCTTCTGATCGTCTTCGTTCACTTTAGCCAGTTTGGCTCTGGCTTTCAAGGGTAGCCCCATTTCGCGGTATAGCTCGCCAAGCTCAAGTTCATCGACCATATCATGGTCTTCAAGCAATGCCGCAAGCTGCCCCATGTTGTCCATCTGGGCCGTGCTGGGTGCGTATGCTGGGAAGCTGTCTTTGTGTACTTCTTTGTAAGCTCGGTACTCATCACGAAACTGGTCGTTTAGGTATCGCCAGTAAAGCCTACGGGCTTGGATCTGTAGATTTTTATCCTGAGGCTTAGAGTCAAGTAGTTTCGCAATCGCTGAGCCTGTCACACTTTGAGCCTTGGGTGGAATGACCGTTTCATTAGCAGCCCATTGAGAAGGTAGCTTGCGGATGGTCTGCGGCTTTGCCTTGTCCTCAGCAATCAACAGTTTGCCGATCTTGCCCAAAATATTTGCGATTGAATATTCGGATTGTTTTTGTTGTTGCCCATTATTCTTTGGTATGAAGCCAACGCGCTCAGCGCAGCCAGAGAGAAAGTAGCCACCGCAAGTACAGCGGCGAAGCCCACCATCTGATTGAGACAAGGAGTTTTCAGTTGCGCCGTCAGTCCAGTGTTCACTGGCCATGAAATTGATTGAAGCAAAAGCAGTCGTTGAATACAAAGCTCCGCAGCAGGGAGCCTTGATGATGTTGGTTCCTGCGGTGCGCGTCATAAATAATTACTGCATAGATAATGGACATAATTCAACTGCACCCACAGTGCGGCTAACGTTCCCGGCAACGCATCTGTAAATACAGTTTCTATACATGCCAGACACAACGCTTGAATTTAAAAAGCAACCTTGTGGTTGAGGGGCTGAATATCTGGAGGGGGCGCCTACTCCAGCAAGCGCTCCTAAGAATCTAATTAAAGCCTCATCTCGCTGTTCTTCCTTGAACTTGGCCTCTCTTTTTCTTGCAATCTCAGCTTGAATTTCATTTTGCCTTTGGAATTCTTGTGCTCGTTGCTCTTTAATTCGTACATCTGCTTCAACTTGAATTCGACAATTGCTGTATTCGCTAGTCCACGTTTTCAAATCACGATTTCTACAAAGTACATCAGCTTGTGTTCCATCACCTCTATTGGGAGTCCATTGCTTAGTATTTTGAAAAATTAAAATTTCTGATTTCGCCCAATCAATTCGATTACTAGAAGTTTGAGAATTTAGTACCGCATCAAACGCTTGGTCAACTGCAGTGATAAGTTGTTGTTCTTTGGCTGGTAGAAAAATCAGTCCAATAAAAAAAGTGGACAACACCCACTCCTCTGTATTTTTTAAAGACGTTTCCTCATAAACTGCTAAAAAATGCTTAAACGCTTTATCAATATTTTTTTCGACTTTGGTACCATCAAAGTACAAATACCCAAGATTAAAGTTTGATAGCACATCTCCTTTTAATATCGCTTTTTCCATCCATTCGATAGATTTGTTTGTGTCCTGTTTGATGCCCCGACCTTCAAGGTATCGAAGATGTACAAAATACATTGCTGATAAGTTACCTAGGTTTGCAGCTTTTAAAAAATAACTGAAAGCCTTCTTGTCTCCTTCTAAAGTATTCCTTTTGGACTCTAGAAAACCTAGTGTGTATAAAGCTATGGGGTCGTTTTTTTTCTCATATGTAAGTGCGATTGATCTTGCTGTGCCGTAATCACCAGCTTTCATTGCCCCAACCATCTCTGCAATAGTTGAACTTTGTGCGTTAACACATGACATACATACAAAAGCGGCGAGAAAAAAAACATTTCTGAGTAATGTGTTCATTTAAATAACCGATTTAGCTTTCTAATTAACTGAATTAGTCATTAACTATTTAACAAGCCAGTTACAGGCAATTAACGCTTCTTCTATACGTGAGCCGTCCCCACCTTCTAAAGCTATCAACGAATCTCTATATGACTCAGGCTGTTCGCGAAGATATCTAAGAAGTGTCACTATATTTTCAAAATGGTGGGTTTCTATACTCTTGAAATCTAAAGCTAATAGGCCATATTTTCCTAATTCAGCTTCTCTTCCATAAGCGTAACCAACCAATGGTTTTCGATACCACAGCCAATTCATGAACGGCGCGATTGAGCAATCTAACATCTCGTATCCGCCTTTAGGATGGTCTTCCGTTGCGTACCAAACTGGAGTAACTGCTTCATGCTCCATTGCAGTAAGAAGTTTTTCCAGCGCTTTTGCGGCTTTCTCAAATGATGACATGATTGATTTTAATAATTTGTTTATAAGAGTTGCGCTCACGTACCGCATCAGCTTTTGAGGATTTTTAATCTTCTTGTGTATGACGTTATCAAAAAGCCACAATTCGCGGTGTGACTCGTAAAGTTAAAATTCATCCATAAAAACACCTTGCAAGTAACGCCGCAAGCCTTTTCGTAATCTTGAATTCATTGCGGCACAAGATAAAGATAATTACCGCCCATTGGATAAGCAAAATATCTTTGTGGTTGCACAGAGTTATAGATAACAGTATTTGTCGGTCTAGCAAGGGCCTTTACACGGCTTGATAATGAACTGGTAAACGATCCCAGCGCCAATATACCCATCAATGAATCATTATTTTCGTTTCGCTGATCTGTTTTTTCACGAATTTTGACTGCGGAATTGATTGTTGCCTGCTTCACTACTTCTTCAAATTCAATTTGAAATGCTTCGCGTCTTACCTCTTCTAAATTTGAGATGTAGTCTCTACCAAGATCCCTAGCTTTGCGAGCGATGTGTCCATTTTCAGAATGGCCGGTGTAATTCACAACTAAGCCTTGTAGCAAAGTAAGTGTTACTTCTGGATCAGCGGCTTTCTGTTTGGAAAGTAAAAAAGCGAGATTAAACTGCGCCGGTGGGTAATTTCTTTCTGATAAATCGAAAAAAATTGCGTAAGCCTTAGATTCGTCCTTAGTAAAATTGAGACCCTCGTAGTAAACGCGGCCAAGTAAATTTTTGGCACAGGAATCATTTTTTTGAATTAGTGAGTCTAAATTTTTAATTGCAGTAGCAAAATGAGCATCTTTAGGCCGAGGTTCTGAAAAATAGTTTTTTAAAACCTCACAATTTTCTTCACTTGCGTACGCAACACCGTAACTTGCAAAAACTGCAAGTACAGATAAGAAAAATTGCAAGCGCATTTTCATTCCAGCTTCATTACTTCTGTACGTTTCCAAACAATATCGTTGTTGATAGCGAATATCTTGCAAGGGTTTTTATTATTTTGTGTTTTAGTTGCTTCACAACGAGCAATGGCTACAGCTTCTAGTTTTTGAAGGGGGGCGGTTACTTCAAGACTTGATTCTTTAACGTCCTTGTAGTTACTGGTTGCATATCCGCAATACTGCCCCGCAGGTCCGTCTGAAAGGGCAAAGACTGCGCCGATTCCACCAGATTGCTTTACTACTACGTTCGTAGCTAGATGCTGGTACTTGTAAGACCCCGGATCCAAGAAAAGGTCTAAGCAATTCCCTTTCAGAAAGTTACGAGCGATTTGTTCTACTTGCGGCGGCGCATTCCATGCACAGCCAGAGATTAAAACCGTGACCGAGACGATTTGAATTTTTAGTTTTAAATTAAACATTTTTAGCTTTAGGGTAGGAAGTATTTTGCTCACTGCAAATTCCTACTAAGTTTATAGATATTTGAACAGTAGATCAATCTGATTTCGCACTCTAAAAACGCTCTTTTAGTAGGGCCTGAAGTTCAGGATACGCCTCAGCTATGCGATCTGGTCGGCGACCACGAGTTCGAGTCCCCTTTAGTAGACCAATACCAAAGCCAACTGACTCTAGAACAGCTAGCCTTGCCGATGCTAGGCTGCGTTCGGTTCGCACCTTGCTGCTTTCGCGTCCATGAACGGTCTTGGCAGCAGCGCAGCGCATGCGCCCCTCTAACGTCTTTGGACCACTGAACTTCCGGCCGCCATGGAAGCGGCAACGCGACTTGTTTCTTGCTGCGGGCGCTTTGCATCTCTTTTTGGTTCTTCGGGATGTTCCCTCGCACTGCCTGCATGAAATTCGGCCACCTGCCGTTAATAATGTTGTCATAGTTAATTCACTGATGTTACGTTTTGTAAAAGATTAGACGCCTCCGAGCACTGGGTGAGGCTGGCAAACCGGCAGGGCGTAAAAATTCGCATTGGTGTCCTTGGACCGGCAGTGAGGGTTGTGAGGGTTTAGGTGGATTTCCATAAAGTTCCTTATAGATACCCCTCGCGCGCGATTTTTATAAAAAAGCATTCAAACCCTCACAACCCTCACACTTAAGCTAGTGAAGACATAAGCGACGGTTGCAGTAATGCCAAACCAATCCATACGGCTTTTGCCCCCGTCCGCTTTCTAAATCCACGTTCAGATAATCTTCGTCCCAACAATGTTTGACTGCTTGCATAGTGTCCATTAGCTTTGCACCAGTTCGCATATTCGGTATAAAGCGCCGAAGATGCAGTAGTTGCCTTGGGATCAACCGCACATTTCTCCGTCAACCACTGGCCAATAATGTCTGACTCAGAATGGTAGGCTTCGACTTCTTTTTTCATGGCTTCTGGAACTATCAGCCGCTTGTTTTGCTGCCATGACAACGTCCCCTTAAGTGCCCAATTCAATATACCGCTCAATTCAGACTTGAGCTTAGTTACTAAATCGGGGTCTTGTTCGGATGGGGTGAAGGTACGATTAAACGGTAGTAAATGAAGTCGACGCCAAATCCCCGAATCGGTTCCCCGGATAACTGGTTTGTGGTTGCCGACCATTGCAATTTTGAACCTAGGTTGAAACTCAAATAAGTGTCCATATTTGTGAGCAGCAGCAATCACCTCTCCGCCAGTCAATTCTTTGATGATGTTTTCAGCTAGCCTTTGGCCGTCGGCTGTTTCATTTGCTAAAACAAACCTTGCACCGGCAAGGCGGGCTAACAGATACGACTTCGGCCCCTCGTTGCCACTAAGCATGAAGGTGTCAATCGGCGCCGCTACAGCGTAAGTCCCAAACAACTCCGTCAGTACCGAGAAGAGGACAGACTTTCCGTTTGCACCCAGACCAAAGCCAAAGAGGATCTGTTGCTCTGTGGTCAAGCCAGTAAGAGAGTAGCCTACATACTGCTGAAGATAGTCAATCAGTGATTGATCTTCTTGAAAAACTTGTTGCAAAAACTCTTCCCACTGTGGGCATTGTGCGTAGGGATCATAATTACAGCCAACGTATTTAGTGATTAGGTGCTCAGGTGTAAGGTCAAATACCATGCCTGTTTTGAGATCAATACACTGCCCATTTTTGACGCCCAATAACAGCGGATTCGCATCAAGGTCGTAAGCATGGATTTGGACGTTTGGCTGACCTTTTAAAAGCGTTACCGCGTTTATTAGACTCGCCGCATTGAGAGATTTAATGACGTGATTCATAAATCGCTTCATATCATCAGGGGACAATTGGTTCAACCCTGCACGCCCCATGTCTCGAATCGCTAACTCGGCTAGACGAAGCATCTCTGCATCTGTGCGTTTATTCCAGCCGTTTTCATCATCAAAGTGAATCCAGTACCCGTGTTCATAGACATACCTAGCGCAACCTTGAAGCCATCCATTGAGCCATGCTGCGTTACCAGAATCAGTCGGGTCAAAAACCGGCACAAGTCCACTGACACTGGTTGAAGTCAACGCCGTTGGTTGAGCTTGCCCGAGACTGATGGCTTGAAGCTGACCTTTATTTGCTGCAAACTTTTGAGCCGCATGTATGGGGCTAGATGCCTTGCCTTGATATGAGCAAAAACTACAGGCGTTTTTACAATCTGGGTCCAGCGCGGCAATACGCTCACAGGTTGTTGGCCCAGTATTTTTACCTTGCTTATCTGCCAGCTTCTTACTGACTTCGTCGGAGTCATAGGTAGGGTACGCAGATGACCATGCTTGTGCCGCGTCCTCTGGATCTTGTGTGAATTTAGCTGTATTCACAATCCCAAGGCTCCAAGTCTCTTCTGTCCCACCTGTTGAAGCCAATAATCTTATGGCCGAACACGCTGCCTCGACATCTTGCCGACTAGGGGGTGGTGGGTTTGAAAATATTTGAATGTTCGACGTCGCACAATTGAGATACGAGGGAACAGGGAACGGAAGTGGACTTTGTATAGCCGCAGGTAAAGCTTTTTGCTTTGACGCAACTGGTTTGTGGTTTGGCCCTAGGCTATGTATCGCCGTCTGGATCATTTCGTGGGTGATTTTTTTATGCATATATCCTCGCAACGCGGTAAGGGTGGTTTGTAATTTCGGTTCCACGGCGTGCCAAAGTGCCGGGTAATTTAGTGACTCTGCTTGGATTTGATACGGTTGTGTCTACACTAAGCCCATTGCTTGAAAACGTGGACTTCAAACCCTGTAGCAAGTCCTTGATCGAGCTTGTTACTTCCTTGGATATAGGTAGGTCATCTAGGGGGTATATCAAATGATGTCCATTTCCAGACATTATCTGGATTGGCTCCGGCCAACCAAGATTGGTCAGATGATTTGCAATTTTTTCACCCAAAGCCTTGGCGGCTTGAATCTCGCTTTCAGTGGCGGGGTGTTCTTTGCCGGTGTCTCGGTCAATGTCTATCAGCAACCGTCTGCGACAAACGACGTCTTCATCCTTTGCTGCTGAGTACTGACCCATTCCAGCCTTAAGTGGATTTAGCGTTACGTAAAGGTTGTACCCCTGTTGGTTCATTTGCGCCACATAGTTTTCAACGGTTGAGCGAAAAGCCTGTTCACTTTCAAATTGAGCTTGGTCAAAGCATCTTGACTTTATGCCCCTTGATGGATCAACCCCTTTAGGCCAGATACACCGAATTTCAATCACCGGCAAATCCTCGTCGTGAAAGACAGTCCACATTTCGTGAATATAAAGTTGAGGGAATGCTACTGTTTCCATTTTTAATTTTCCTCAGATTTGGTTTGTTGCGATTGCTCATACTGTTCGCATTTCTTGTATATGCGTTGTATTGCTTCTAGGACGATTGGTGTATCAGGAAGAGACCGACCTTCATCAAGTGCCATTGCAAGTTTTTGAATCACTTTGCCTTCGGGTGTAGAAATGTCGGCATCCATTGAATGAACGAATCGACCGTCTTTAAGCTTTAGTTCGTCGATAGCGACACCCCTGTAGCCCTTGTTTATTACTGCTACAGCTATCTTTAAAAGTGGGGCTAGATCGTCGCTATGCGGTATTGCATCTGGATCAACGATGTGCAAATCGTTTGATCGGCTAAGTACTAGTACAAGTGAGTCAGACATGATTGACTCCTTGCTCTGCACGAGAGAGTAGCCAGCCCTCTACGTCACCTAATAGCCACCCTGCAGCGCGCCCACCCGGGGCTATCTTGAATGGTGCTGGGAAGTCACCAGCTTGAACCATCGCGTAGATTGTGCTGGGCTGAAGAGCAACCTTGTCGGTCAACTCTGCCATGCGAATTACGCGTAATGAATTTATATTTACATCCATGTCTATTGCCCTTTCTTAAGGCTTTGTTGCACATGAATGTATTTTGGAATATGTCTAAACTAGTTCAAAGCGGAGTTGATAGTTATTGCCGCTTTTTCGGTTGTATGAAAAAATCAATCAAGTTTTTGTTAACTTGAGATTTCCAATTATTGAGGGTACGTTTTGATACTGCGTACCCGCTCGCACTCAATGCTGCTTGAACTTCCCGTGGCTTAGGAAAATGGTTTGGGCCGAACTTTGCCTGATGACCATTGACGATTTCGCAATACAAATTTTTAGCATCTGATTTTGTGGGACGGTTTGCCATAACCGGCTTTTGACCTACTACAGACACAATTCCAAACACGATTTGGATTTGAACAACGAAGTGTTCAATATCGTCACATAAATCATTCAAGCAAATTGCCAATTGAAATTGACCAACATCTGCGTTGGTAATGTATTGACTACACTTCCTCTTGAATTCTGTGACCAGTAGCCGCATTGATTTCGCATTTCTGAGCGTGGGCGGTGCGCCAGATGACTTGTGAAGTAATGTTTGATCTAGCAACTTGATGACTTTTCCGTGGAAGGTGCGCACATGCTTAGCTAAAGCTGGCGGCATGATGCCGGCATTCCAAAAGGTTTGTTCTTCATGCGCTCGAATTATCAATGCTGTGTTTAGCTGGCCAATAAAAAGCAAACTGAACTCTTTTCTTTCTGCAGAACTCTTTTTCTTGATCTCATTTTTTTGTGAAGGCTTTTTCCCCCAAGACTCAGTATTGATCGTGATGGGTTTGATCTCTCTTGCTTCGTGTGCAGAAAGAGGCCACCAATGAGACGGAGTGGTTGTTGATTTTTTTGGCATCACTGTATTTGTTCTGAACGCCGCATGAAGATGCCAAGCTATTTGGAAACTGTAAATAATTTTAATTATGGTTGAACCTTTAGGTATCTAAAGCTTCCATATTAAATTTTCAGCTTTTAGATGTGTATACCGTTGTAGCATTGATAGCGTTTTGTGACCGCTGACTAATCCCACCTCAATTGGATTTAACCCCTTTTCAAACAACCGAGTCACCGCCTCATGCCTAAGGTCATGGAATCGTAGCTCGCGCAAGAACTTATTTGAATCAGGCTGTGTAGCTTGACCCTTTGTCAAAGCGATCAAAAATGCTGAACGTATGCTCCCCGGCTTTGCCGAAAACAACCTGCCATCAATTGACCTAGGTTGCGTCTGGATTGCGTTTAGCGCCCTCGTTGATAGCGGAACAGTTCTTTGGCTGCCGTTCTTTGTATCTGGCAGGTAGATGGTCCTCTTCTCAAGGTTCAAATTAGCCCATGTCACTCCAGCCAATTCACCAAAGCGCATGCCAGTCTCAATGGCCAAGATCACAAACGTTTGTAGATAATGCGCCCCAGATTCGCCACAAGCGTCTAGCAGTGCTCCTTCTTCACCAGCCTCCAGTCTGCGCTGCCTTGGCTTGCCGGGCTTGGGCATTCTTATTTGTCTGACAGGATTTGCGACTGCAAAACCCCATTCTTTCCGGCACTGCTCAAACACCACACTAAGGAAAGCCAACTCAAGGCGCACAGTGTTGGCGGAGACTTGTTTCAAACGCTCATCTCGGTATTGCGCAACTACCTCTCCAGTGATCTTGTCTATGTTCATGTCGGCCAGCTTTGTCTTTCTAAACTGGTTGGCGCGGTAGCACTCTTGTGATTTACCCTTTTTCAGCGGGGTGACCTCTTCAACGTAACGATCCACTATCGGCATCAAGCGCGGCATCGTTTGCTTTGGAGCCAGTGTTCCTAGGTCAAGCTGTGATTCAACGTTACGTGCCCATTTAAGGGCATCTGCTTTATTGTTGAAAGACTTAACTATCGGCTTGTTCTCCTTGCGGTGGACTCTAGCTTGCCACTTTTCACCACGCTTCCTGATACTTGACATACTCACCCTTTGTTGGACGAGCGTTGGACAAGACCAAAGTTACACCAGCTACGAAAATACGTAACCCTTTGAACTTCAAAGAGAATTCAGATAAATGGCGCGGTAGCAAAGCGGTTATGCACCGGATTGCAAATCCGTGTAGGTCGGTTCGACTCCGGCCCGCGCCTCCATCATTTCTTTCTAGAAATTAACAAGATAGCCCCGTAAGGGGCTTTTTGTTGTG
>Ga0181356_1000929_pt1 | contig 12836 bp, 8 predicted proteins | sample Fa13VDMM110SN_FD_130104 | JGI IMG/M metagenome (GOLD analysis project Ga0181356, IMG submission 130104) | Freshwater viral communities from Lake Michigan, USA - Fa13.VD.MM110.S.N | ecosystem: Environmental > Aquatic > Freshwater > Lake | place: USA: Michigan | collected 2013-09-24 | reverse complement strand
TACAACCGGAACAACTTGTAATGGTAATGATGGGTCAGTTAAATTGGAAATCACATCAGGTGGAACTCCACCTTATTTGTATACAATTAATGGTAAATCTATATCAACTTCATTTACGTCATATACTTTTACTAATTTATTTTCAGGTGATTACATCGCAAATGTGACAGACGCATTGTTATGTCGTCAATCAACTCCTTTTACTATTGATGGTTCAAATACTATTGATTTTCATTTATTGGGGACTGACTCTATAAATAGTAATGGTTCGTTAACCTCTTATATAACAAATGGAACACCACCATTTACATTGTATTTTGATGGAGATACTGTGGGGACTACTGTTATGGAAATAACTGATTTACCTGCGGGGGAGTATGATGTTAGAATTGTAGATAGTTCAGGATGTTCAAAGGCGAAAAGAATGGCGATTAGAGGGGATAAAGTCTACGAAAACCAAGTAGGTTATTCTAATGTTTGTTCAGGTGAATTAAATAAACCTATGAAAATTTACTCAGGACCTAGACAATTTTTAAATGAAGGGTATGTTGAATTAATTCAAGGGTATGATAATTGTCTTTTAACTCAAACAATATTCTCAGCATCAACACTTATTGGTGATTGTTTAAATTCTACAACATTCTATACAGGGACTACACTACAAGATTACCCTTTAGATAGTTTATGGTATTCAACAATTACATCGTTAATTGAATCGTGTCCTCAAATTGGTCCGGGGAATGTAGATATTAACCCATTAACAAATGAGATAACAATTTCAACAAATTGTGAGCCGGAATCTTTACATAATTCTAAAGTTTTAATTAAAATGCAAATTAATTATGATATTGAATGTGTTTGTTTAAATGTAACACCAACACGAACACCTACTCAAACACCAACACCAACACGAACACCTACTCAAACACCTACAATGACTAAAACTCCGACCCAAACACCTACTAAAACACCTACGCAGACACCAACAACATCTCATACACCTACGCCTACATCAACATTTGGGTCAACGCCACCTGTTACACCTACAATGACTAAAACTCCTACTCAGACTCCAACACAAACTCCTACAATGACTAAAACTCCTACTCAGACTCCGACACAAACTCCAACAATGACTAAAACTCCTACTCAAACTCCAACACAAACTCCAACAATGACAATGACTCCAACTCAAACAATGACAATGACTCCAACAGCATCTTATAAGATAATGTATTTCGCATATTTAATATGTGGGGAAAGACCGGATAAAACTACTGTAGTTATTCAACCAGTTCCTGCGGTTCCGGGTAATGTTGTTGGTGGTGTTATTTTGGACTTTACAAATAAACTTTGTTGGGAATTGATGGAGATTAATAGTGATTTATCTCAATTAGAGAATAATTGGGGTGGAGTTACTTATTATTATAACTGGTTTGACGATGTGTCGCCAACAATAAATACAGGTACTGTAAGTTTAAGACCTTGTGAACAATGTAATAAAGTGTTAGAGGCTATTAGTGTTCCGGTTAGAACAAAATGTCCAACTAATTTAAGAAATTGGAGTGATTGTGCTAGGTCGGACGCAAGTGGTTTAATAGGTATTAATGATGTTTTAGTCTATTCATTTGATTCGACATTTGATGCTAATGTGTTTATTCGTGGATTAGACACATATGTTGGGGATGTTGTAAAAATTATATTAACACCAAATGTGACTAATAGTGTGGTTACTTTAAATGTTACGTACAATGGAGCATCATTATTTTCTCAAACAAGTAGTACTAGTGAAATTAGTTTTGTATATACGGTTAGGTGTGATGTAAAATCAACCACTCAATACAACATTGATATCTTCTCAACGTGTAAAGAGGGAGAACCATCTATAACTCTATATAGTAATTCATATACCGAAGGTGGTGTTATATCAACATCATATTATTCTACATTCTGTGCTCAAGAAAACAATTCTCCTGATATGGTTTGGATTTTAAATTCACTGGATGTTTCAAATATTGTTAGTTATGAAATACTTTGTGAAGATATAGATGCTTCAGGTAGTAGTCCTGATGGTTATTTTATTCATTGGTATGTAACTGATATTGACCCAAACCAATTAAATATACCATCAGATGGTAATTGGACTAGTGGTAATGTTCAACCAACAGATTATGGTTCAGGTGATAACGCTAATGGATGGAATGGACCTTGTCCACCTTCTAATCCGGAACATAATTATAGAATAAAAATATCAGCAACATTATTAAGTGGTAATGTTATTGATAGTAACTACTCAACATTTACTGCGGGTTGTATATCTCCATTCTGTTAATAAATAAAAAACCCCCAATTAAGGGGGTTTTTTATTACCATAAATTTTCTTGATTCATATGACCTAAGACACAACAATAAGCGTCTGTTTGGTCGAAGTTTTCTTTTTTAAGAGTGTTGTTTCTTGTGTATTGCCAAGTTATTTGGGGTTCTTTTTTGGCTATTAATTCCCATATAATCATTTTTTTATCTATATCTTTTGGTAAACCACCAAATAATACAAACTTACCTTTATCATTTTCTTTAACTAATTCGGGAAAGGCGAACTTACGAGAGTTATATGTTGATATGAAGTCAGGAACTACCCCTAAAACATCATAAATTTCTTTTGTGACTAGTGTGTTAAACCTTAATAAAGTTTGGACTGTATAGACGTTATTTGAGTTTAATAGAGGTTCTTCAATGATTACTTTAGTAATCCCCATATCTTTGTATTCTAAAAGTTTAGTTCTAAAGATTTCACCTTTAAGAAGTAACTCTTTTATTTTGTTTTCTTCTTTTGGTTTTGGGGTTGGTGATACGTGGGTTAGTTCTAATAATTCTCTACTTTGTATGTCAAATAATGCCCAACCAATAGTTTTGGTTGACACATCAAGCCCCAAAACTTTAGGGCTTTCTTTTAATGTTTTTTTCATATATTAAAAATCAAATTTTACTAAAAACTGTTGAATCCCCTGTCTAAGAATAGGTGATTGTAGCTTTGATACAATCATAAGATTGAATTTGTCATCGTAAAGACCAATTTCTGAAATATATGGGGTGACACCTTGAGACCAAGTTGGGTTTGATGAACGTTGAAATTCCGCTTGACCAAGGTTTATCTTATATCTCATTTCATATATGGTTGCTTGGATATCTGTTTCTAATGAACCGTAGAAATAATACTCATCACCAAAATTAAGAGTTGGTCCTGTTTGTCCTACAGATGGTAATGAAATATAACTATTTAAGTTGTATGTTTTCGCTACTCTAGGATTAAGCATATCACTTGTTATTACAAATGTGTTCCCTGTTAATCCACTTTGAGTTATATATCCATTTACTGTTGAGGCACTTAATTGGTTTGTAAAATTAATTATTTTCCAAGCGTTTGATTTAGGTCTACTACCATCCTCAACTATTTGACAAATAATTTCAAATTTATTTGCAACATAACCAGCAAAAAGTGAGTTATTTTTTATTTGATTTAAACAATTAAATTCTCCACCAAATCTAACAGAGACGTTTTGACTACCCGGAGTTCCACAATCTACATTTGGTCCGGATATGGTTGAATAGTAATTACAATGTAACGAATTAGTTGCTCCTGAGGACGTATTTGTTAATAAATAACTAACATACATAGTTTGATTAGCACCTGTTAATACACCTTTAAACGATGCTTTATCTGAACCACAACTATTTGGAACAATTAAAGATGTTGTTGCTGCCGGTAAAGTCCAATTTCGGTTTGATTTATATGATAACGCGGCAATTAATTCTTCATCGTCAATAACAATTATTTTTTGGTCAGGAAATACTTTACCAACTCTATTTGGTAATCCACTACTACTGTTTGGATGAGTGTCCCATAAAAAATAATATCTAATCCCCGGATTATTCATTTCACTACTTTTTGTTGATTTAATATAGTGAGGTTCAAAAACGTCTATTAAAACTGTATCTTCAGGTGGGCTAACATAAAATGTTTCGCCAAAACAACATTCAGGGTTTTTATGCCACATTAACCAAGGTAAATGTAGTTTAAAGTTTCTAGCGTCTCCTGTAATATCTTCAGGGATTGTCCCACTAATAGGTTGTTCTAATGCGAATTTTTCACCGTAAAAGAAATCAATAGATTGGTTTGTGTAATGAATAATTGCAATAGCTTTTTGTTCTTTAGGTGCGACTGTAATTTTATTATAAAATGAATCATAGTAATAGACAGAATCTTCAACATCGCCTGCCATATTAACAAAAGTTTGCCCGCTATCTGACATATATCCTAAATATTCTTTAGTTCCTATGTATGATTTAGAATTAAATGTTTTATAACCTTGAGAAGGATTATTACCTCCGGAATCAATTAAACCTGCAGGATTTTCCGACCAAGGAATATTCATGTTCCAAACTTTAACGTCAAATTCGTCTGTATTACAAACAGATTCATAATTAATTACATCAGTATTCCAATGTGGTGATGGTGTGACACTATCATATAAATCAGTCATATTTGGTGGGTACACTAATGTTCTAACATAAGAACATCCGGATGCAATATATGAATAGTTCGGTGTTACTCTATCTAATGTTATAACATTTAAACAAATATCGACAATTCTGTATGTTAAGATATTGTAACAACTATTAACATTTACAAAACTATTGATAATTGGTGTTGGAGTACAACCTGTTGGTGTTGTAACGCAACAACTTGAGGATGGCGTTGGGGTTGGGTATATAATACAAGCGTCATATGTTGGTGTTGGTGTGGGAGTAGGAGTTGATGTTGGAGTAACAGAAATTGGGTCAATACCACAAGAACTTGTATTACCATCAAAATAAATAGTTATTAAATCACCTTTAGCTGGTAATCTAACAATGGTTGAATCACCGCACGCTGAGTATATTATTTTAATATTTGTTCCTCCGGTAAATGTTGAAATATCAACAACATAGTTAGAATTAATTACATAGTCAGTATCGGTTAATGCGCTCCAATTAGATGTTGATGAATCTCCACTAAAAAAACCTCTTATTGTTGCTCTATTGTATACTGGAGAAACCGCAGGGTCTGAAAATGGAATACCAAACGTATTAGTGTCATTAGGGTCAACGTAAATTGGATATTTTACATTTTGTTTGTTAATTTGTCCCGGAGCAGAATTTTGTGAATTAAAATTAGGTTCCAAAATATTGTTACTAGCCTGATTATATGATGTTCCGGTTAGTGTATTATAAGATACTTCACTATCTCCAACTTGGAAATATGAAATGTTAAAATTACCTTCAGATAGTTTTTGTCTAGCTGTGTCGGTTAATCTTGTACTAATTAACGCTGATGTGTTTTTAATTATATATGCCATACTGTATAAATATTCTGTGTTTTATTATTAGTTAATAATTATTGAACAACAATCACATCCACTAATGACCGGATTACTAATTGAGTAGTTATCGTTGCTGTATCCAACAACACAACTTCCTGTTGTTGTTTTATCAACCCTTGATGATGTGGAGATTGTTATTGTATCACTATTAGTTATTGTTAATGAACTCCAAACATCACTAATATTTGATTGATAAACATACTCCTTTTGACATCCTGCGGAGGTATTAACAGATTGATTAACACTATTTGAAGTGTTTGTTAATACTACTTCGTCACCATTTTTATATAGTAATGTTGATGTGGTTAATATTGATGTTCCACTATTAGGTGATGAATAAAAATTATTATTATGTATTAAATCAAAAGTTATTGTTGTACCATTAGGTAACGGTGGATTTACTACTATTTTTGTTTCATATAAGTTAGCCAACGATACATTATTGTTAACAGGTTTGGTGTTAGTCGTGTAAAGAGATATTGTATATGTTGTTGATGGTACTTCAGTTTTTACTATTTCGGAACTTAAATGAACATTTCCTACTGAATCAAGTACTGCTAAAATATAAGTTCCACTACAAAGGTTTGTAAATATTGGTGATGATGAATAGGTAACACCATTATCAATTGAATAAGTGAAAGGTGGGTTATCTAAATCAACATTAAAGATAATGCTACCATCACATATACAAGTAGGTTGGTTTACACTTCTTCCAAAATTTCCTGCTATTAAAGAAGGACAATTACCTAATTTTTGACTAAAGTATACAGGGCTAATTCCGCAAACACTCTGCCAATTTTCTGGTGGGTTTGAAGTTGAGTTAGTTGGGTATTTTGATGAGATAACATTAACGCAGTTTTGAGCATTCCCACCCGGATGATAATTATTTATTACAAATCTAGCGGGGTTCAAAGTTGCGTCCCAAGTGATTGTAATTGTTGAATTTAATTCATTATCCTTCCAAGAAGGGTATCCACCAACTAAAACATCCGGTATGAAAGTTTTAGATACAACATATGGTAAATTACTTGATTCAAATGTTAAACAAAATGATTCATAAGTAATATTCACCGGTGGTGATAATGATACATTATTTCCACAATACGTATTATAAAGGAAAATGTTGTTTGGTGTGGTGTTAGTTTTAATTGTTACACCCGCTTGTAATAAAGGTAAATTTAAACCTGTCGCGGGTGCGGCAACAGGATAAAGTGTTGCAACGGTTCCAAAGATAGTATTAAGATAAATTGTGTATGAACCCGGTGATGTTCCTCCTGTTATTTTTATTGTGTAATATTTTTCTGTGCTCATAATTATATAATATATGTTGGGTTAGAAGTTGTCACTGTTCCTCCTGAATATCTGTATGCTAAAACTTGTGGGTATGTTATATTATAATTAACAATTGGGTATGCCCATATTTCATAATCAAGACTATTTAATGGGTTTGGTAATCGACATTCATAATACCATTTATAGTGAAAGTAACGTTGATAAGTCCCATAATTACTTTCTATAGCTGTTAGGTTGTAATTACACACTGTTCCGGATAATGATGGAATTATTGTTGATGGGTTACCTGAAAATGGATAAGTGTTACCAATAGATGTTGAACTTGTAAAATAACCATTTTGAGCTCGACTTGTTTGTGAATTAGTGGTTTCAATAAAAGATACAATGTATGTTGATTTTGTGTAGTAAACACCGGAACCATTTGATGTTATAGGAAAATCCTTATCTGTCCCGTAACCATTAGCGGTCGACCCTGTTGAATAATTATTTATATTTCCCACGAAATAATCATTCAAATAATAGTTGCAATATTCGTCACAACTTCCATATGGTGTGGGGTGATATTGATTTGTTATTGTATTTGTGGTTATACTCATATAACATTGACCACCACCTGTTGTTCCCGTAACTACAGTTGACGTAGGATGTAAATAAATCTGAATATTTCTTGTCCCAATAAAATCATCACAATTATTTGGAGCACCTACCGATGGTATGGTCATAACTATCATCTTATAATAACCAATACTTGTTGGTGATGTACCGTCAACCCAACATGATGATTTAGTGTTTACCCAATCATTATAATATGATGAAATAACTTGACATGAGCCTGTAAAACCAAAAACACCCCTACCTGTACCATCAGTTAAAAATGTTTTACGATATGATGTTGGAGATGAGTCCTCAGCGCATTCAGCTACAATATAATTCGGACAATATTGGTAACTACAAGAAAATGTTGGGTTAAAAAGTGTATAACCGTATAGACTAGTTGTAAGGTTACTAATTGTAGTGTTGTCGATATAATTATAACCATCCCCAAACCCATAATAAGTGTATAAGTCGCTAGTATAACTGTCATTAAAGGAACAACCACTAACATTAAAATAAATGGTATTTTTGTTACAAGTGCCGGGGGTGTTATAGATTGAAGAACCAATTATTTTATTTGTAACATTCTGTGAATAACAATCGTCACAGTCCCAATTAGTTAAACAACTAATATATAATTCCCATAATGTGTTTGTAGTAGTAGGTGTAACTTTAATTGTTATAGTATCGTTATCGGTAATTGTTAACCCTGTTAAAGTTGTTATTTTTCTATAAAAATACGTATTAGAAGGTCCGGTGTTGGCAGATTTAGGGAATAAACTTGGGGTTAAATTGGTTACAACACTATTATCCCAACCAATTACAATATCCTCCAACCCAATTGGTGTTGACCCGTAATAACTACCATTTAAAGTTACTGTTATCCTATCAGGGTTTTGATAACCTGCAAATGCCCAAGCAATGTATTCTGTGTCGGCTGATATTTTAAAAGTTGATATTATTGTTTGTGGGGTATTTGATAATATATCTAAAGTTAAATAATGAGTGTAAGCACTATACGGCCAATTTGTTTGGTTATTTGTTCTAAAATCGCAAGTTAAGGGTAATACGTTTGTTGTTGGTAGACAACTACCACTAAATAAAATATTTCCAGTTCCTCCGGTATTTGAATAAGTTATACCATTTATTTTTACTTTGTCGATAATTGGTGTATAAACGCCGGCGATTGATGGAATTGAACGACCGGGTCCTGATAATGGGTGAGTGTAAGTACTTGCGGGGGTTGCATATATTCCACTACCTGAAGAAAAGGCTAATGTTGTTGTGCTGTTAGGACCATACCAATTTATTTTATAATCAACTATGGTTGATTGACAAGTTCCTGTCAATACACCAGCATTAATTATAGATGTTGTTGTTGCCGAATATTGTGACAAACCTAAATTACAAGTTTGACATATGTTGTTATCTTGAATAGGTATTGTGAAACAGTAAAATTCGTCAACGTCTTTTATGTAAAGGGTTGTTGTTCCTTCAGGAATATTATTAAAAATAAATGGACAATCAAGTATCAGTTGGTCTTTTGTTACAGAACTAAATGGTGTTGAACCATAATCATCAGTTAAATAGATGTTAAATGGTCCTGGTGAAACAAAACTTGATGTTATACAGGTTGCGGCTGAAAATGTTGTTGGCATATATGTTTTAAGTTATATCAAATGTGTATCCGGACATTACCGTAGGAAGACATACTTCCACAAAGGTTTCTTCTATACTAGCACCAAATGTGCAAATTTTTGGTGTATCTATATCACAAACTACTGTTACCGTGTAATCTCCATAAAAATCAACTGTTGTTGCGGTGTATGAACCATTTCCGACCATTTCAAGAGCTGGTGAGACATTACCGTTATTTAACCAAGTGACGGTATATGGTGCGGTCCCCCCCGATATTGATACCGAGACTTCACCATCTTCGAGACCCCAGACTGATGGTGGTGAACTTTCACACACCACACTCATTGGTAAAATTGTTATAATTCCACATTCATTTTGATACCCAACAATTGTAGGAGGTACAACAACGGGAGGTGTATAACAAGGGAAAAGATATGTGGTGCAATTATTACAGGTGATATATGAAATAAATCTTGGTGGAGTTGAGGATACGTTTTTTAATGGTATAGGAGGGTTGGTAATAACAGTTTCTGAACTATAACTATATGTAACACATCCTGAGTAAGGGGCTGTAATAGAATTAATAACTAGTCCGTATATAGTTCCAACAGTATCTGTGAAACCATACCAAGGCACAAACGGGTCAGAGTTATTTGGGACTCCAAAAACATTTGTTTCATCACAGCAAGAAGTAAAGTAATATATCATTGTACAAGTTTTATTTTACTATAAATAATCTAAAGTTTGATTTTATTAAAAATATAATCGACATTTGTTTTTAATAAATGGTGTGTTGGGTGATATTTATAGATATGAAACTTATAGATACAATATCTAATGTTGTTACGGAAGCCAAAGATGCTTATGAATTGGCGTGTGACAGAGGTGTTCCTGAGAAGGAACTTGATAGATTAGAAAAAAACTACTACGAGTCCTTAAAACTTCTAAGGATATATGAAAATTTAGGTAAGAGAGAAAATAAACCTATCGATTAATAAATTTTGTTTAACACAAAAATATCTGAATAAATTGAATTTCCTGAGTTAGTTGTATTCCATTGTGCCGTTATATTAAGTGTGTTTAATATAGTGGTATCAAGTTGGAGTAGGTGTTGGAGTTACAGTTTTAGTTGGAGTAATAGTAGGTGTAGGAGTTACAGTTCTTGTAGGTGTGTTTGTAGGGGTTTTAGTTGGTGTAGTAGTGTTAGTTGGAGTAATATTTGGTGTTGGTGTAATACTTGGTGTAATACTTGGTGTTGGCGTGTTACTTGGTGTCTGAGTTGGAGTAATATATATACAATCAATAACTCTAAATCTCTCACAACCATCTGATGTTATAATTTTAATACCAACAGCGGGTGCCATATTAAATGGTGGTGGTAATACAATCTCAACTGATGCCGGAACCGGTGTATTAATCTGAGATATATACCCACAATTATTTCCATAGACATCACATACGTAAACATCGTATGGGTAAGTTAAACCTATGATACTATTTAGGGTTATTGATGTCATACGTTAAAAAGTATATAATGGGTCAAAATATGTGACTGTACCACCGGAATATGTTAATGCGGTGACGGGATAGTCTGTTGTTGTTCTTGCTCCATCAACAATTGTGTTTGCTTTAATTGAAAATGCGGTAAGGTCAGGTGGGTTCAGAACTACAAGTTTATAATCGTATGCGTAAATATTTTTTCTTTGACCCTGATTTCCGGAATCAACGAGTTCACCAACAGAACTAAAGTTGCAAGTTTGAGATGATAATGAGGGTATTTGAACATAAGGTGCGCTGTTACCTGAAAAGGGTATCGTTGAATTTAAACTGTTGTTAATCACCAATCTCCCGGGTGAGGTATTACCACTATATTTTCCTAATTGAAAATCGTAACTCACAAATTCGGTGTTATAAAATGGGAATGTGTATCTTGAACCTGTGTTGCTTATTAGAAAACCAACGGTGTTGTTTGATGTTCCTGTAGACCCAAGATTAACATTTGTTACCATCTGTTGTACTGTGGTGTTACAATCAATTTCACAAAGACTAAAAGGTGCCATTGAATTTGTAATGGTTGGCATTGTCATTGTTAAAGTATAATTTGGTGCAGTACCTCCGGTTGTCATTTCACTAGAAAAGTGTATATCATAAGATAACGTTCCTACAGTGTCTCCACAAGGAGTGCTTCCTGTCGCATTTGGTATTCCTAACTTTACATATCTGTAATAATTTAAGTTAGTTGGGTCCGAGTTCCATCCCACTTTTCTAGTGTCGTATGATGATTTGAAAGCGGCTAAATCAGTTAAATTACTAAAAGTCATTTCAATAAAACCAATTCCTGCAGGTGTTGATTTTTTAAACCCAATTGTGTTAGTGTTGGGTGGTTGAACGCAGAGTAATGTACTTCCATTTCCTCTTTGACTACATTGAGTTCTTCCTGTGAAGTAATCTTCACTTTTATTATATAATGAAGTGTTGTTAACAGCACTAAGAAAGTTTTCACTGATATTGACAGAACTATCTATATTTGTAAACATATATTCACCAATATCACTATTATAAATTTCATTTTGGGTGCAACCCGATATATAATATATTAAACTTCTCTTCCCACAAGCGTCTGGTGAACCAACTGATACTGTTGATTTTTGAATTTTATATGGTGTATTTAAGTAATTGGTAGTACATCCTGTACAAGTAAAAGTATCTAAACACGTAAAATAAAAATCCCAAGTTGTTTGTGTATTAAATTGGTTAGGTATCACTTCTAAAGTTAAGTAATCATTAAAATTTCTTGTTAATGCTGTTAATGATGTTACTTTAGATAAAAAAGAAGATGTCTTACCACTTTTTGGGAGAGTGGTTAATCCTACGTTAGTAGAATTTCCATTAGTTCCAACTGTCCAATATTCTAAAATAATTGGGTTAGGATATGATAAACCATTGAAACGTATTATAAGTGAATCCGTAATTGATTCTCCTTGAAATTTCCAAGCAAAATACTTGGTTTGTGGGTCTAAGGTAAATGTTGCGGTTAATGGTAATGGGGTAACACCAGCAGATGCACCTGAAAACTGAACTCTATGGGTATATTGAGGTAAATTTGATGTACCACTACCATTACTACAATCAAAAGCTTCCACATCAATCTGTGATGTGTTAAAACAATCTAAATTTGCTTGAATAAATCCTGCTCCACCTGTGTAAGAATAATTTAATCCATTTATTTTTACTCTATCTACAACAGGTGTGTATAATCCGGAATACACCAATGGTGATGTTGCACCAGTTAATGGATGTGTGTAATTGTATGGGGTAAAATCTGACCCAAATCCTGATGTAAATATAGGTGTTGGTTCACTACCTCTATACCAATTTATTCTATATTGAGTAATATTGTTAACACAACTACCGGTTAAATTTCCAGCAACTAATCTACTAATTAAATTTGTTGAATAAACATCAAAAGCTAAATCACACGTTGTACATAAGTCGTTACAAGTAAGTGCAATATCACAACAATAATTGTTTGCTGATTTTATTTTTATTGTTGTTGTCCCATCAGGTATTCCTGTTAAAACTAAAGGACAACTTGTTATTTGGTTTAAGGTAACCGATGTAAATGGTACTATATTATTTAAATTTGAAAAAATTCTGATAGGGTCGGTTAAAGTTGTTGTTCCGGTATATGATAGACAAGTCGAAGCTGAAAATGACATATTATTTTATTTTATTTTAATTTATTTCTATTAACTAAACACATACAGTATTTGAAAACGAATATCCTGACATACTACTATCAAGACATATTGTTGGTACTTCAGTTGCTGTAGGTGTTGGAGTTTGTGTTCGTGTTGGTGTTTGACTTGGTGTTTGAGTTTGTGTTGGTGT
>Ga0181356_1000926_pt1 | contig 12882 bp, 19 predicted proteins | sample Fa13VDMM110SN_FD_130104 | JGI IMG/M metagenome (GOLD analysis project Ga0181356, IMG submission 130104) | Freshwater viral communities from Lake Michigan, USA - Fa13.VD.MM110.S.N | ecosystem: Environmental > Aquatic > Freshwater > Lake | place: USA: Michigan | collected 2013-09-24 | reverse complement strand
TTGAAAGGTCAGATTGTAATACGTAATTATAACTATTCTTAATTAATTGGTCTTTAATGTCGGCCATACTTTAATTTTACATTTTTTTGGTTATTTATAAATAGTATGGCAACTATTTGTTACACTTGGAATGATGCACCCTTTGCATGGATTGATACCCCTTTCACTTGGGCGGAAGGATGCGTCATTGAAAAATTACTGCAACAAGCGGGTGCCGGTGGTATGCAGTCCATCAGAAGGTTCAGAGAGAAAGTTAAAGAATTAACCAAAGAGGAGAAAGAAATACTTATCGGACTATTTGTGAGATTGGAAGTTGATGAGATTGTTTTTGAGAAAAAAGTTAATAAAAACAAGAATACCAAAGTAAAAATTAAGTTGAAAGATATTGAAGTTGAAATGGCTGAAGAAAGATATATTAAAGTCAATGTTAAAATTAATGAAGATTGATATATTTATAGGATATGGCATACAATTTATACACAGACAAACCAAATAAATTCAATTGTAATATTGAAATTGAAGGAACTTCTTTGGCTAAATCTAAAGTTAGATTAGTCGTTGAAACAGACGAAATGTCCTATATGTTTAATGGGACAATTGAAAACACAGGTATCTGTGAAGTTAATATCCCTAAAACAAAACACTTTTTATCTGAAGGTACCAAAGGTAATATGAGATTGGAAGTTATTGCCGATGACGTATACTTTGAACCTTGGAGTTCAGATTTTAGTGTTAAGACAAACAAGAAGGTTAATGTTGTTGTTTCTGAACAAGTGGAAGATAAACCAAAATTGAGAGTTCAAGTTATGGAACAAGAAGAAGAGGTTAGACCAGTTGTTGAACACAAAAGACCAATTCAAGTAAAAGAAGTTAAGAAGGTTAAAAAACCTACAATGACCAAAGAAGACATCATCAGAAAATTGATGTCACTTTAATTTTTCTCTTAAAAAATCCAAAAACTTATTGATTTTTTGACGCACTTTATTATATTTATAATATGAGTAAATTGGGTCGTCCTAAAAAAGATGAAAAAGATAAGAAAGTTAAATACGGTATTAGTATTGACAAGTATCTTTTTGAAAAAATTAAACAAGAAAATATAAGTGTGTCCAAGTTCATACAAAATTTAGTTAAGGAATATTATGAGAAAAATATGTAGTAAATGTGGTGTTGAAAAAGACTTATGTGAATTTCACAATTTTGTTCATTCTAAAGATGGTAAAAAATCAATTTGTAAAATCTGTATTTCAGAAAAAAATAAAACTTCCGAAGAAAAACTTAAAGAAAATAAAAGAAGACACAAATGGGTGAAAAATAATAAAGAGAAAATTTTAAACTATAGAAAAACAAATTATGAAAAACATAAAAATTCTATACTAAAAAAGAATAAAGAGTGGCAATTAAAAAATATTGAACAATACAAAAAAATTAGTAAAGAATATCGTGAAAAAAATAAAGAAAAATTAAAAATTTTAAAAAAAGAATATCGTGAACAAAATAGAGATAAAGTTTTGAACCTTACAAGGGAATGGATTAAAAAAAATCGTGACAGATATCTACAAAGTAAAAAAGAATACAATAAATCTGATATAGGGTTGTTTAACAAAAGAGAAAATTATCATAAAAATAAAGTGAGAAATAAACATATTATTGTTTGGAGGACAATACTTAATAATACTATTAAACGAATTGGTTCAAAAAAACAAGATAAAACTATTGAATTATTAGGTTATTCTGCGATAGATTTAAAAGAACATATTGAAAAATTTTTTCTTGAAGGTATGTGTTGGGAAAATCACGGTGATTGGCATATTGACCATATTAAACCGGTCTCAAAATTTGATAAAACAGAAAAAATTAGTATTATTAATTCGTTAGATAATTTACAACCTTTATGGGTTAAAGATAATTTAACCAAATCAAATAAATTTTAAAATAAAACACTATGATAAGTTACATTGGAGGTAAGAGTAAAATCGCTCCAACTTTAATAATACCTAATATCCCAAAAGATATTGAAACATTTATTGAGGTTTTTGGAGGACAATTTTGGACATTTTTTAAAATGAATTTACAGGACTACCCAAATCTTAAAACAGTGGTCTATAATGATTTCAACCCATTAAATTATAACTTATATAGATGTGTAAAAAATCACCAAAAACTACTTGAAGAATGCGAGAAATTGGTAGTCCAAGAAAAAGGAGTATTCCCAACTAACCCTATTTGTAAAGAAAATTTTAATAATTTTCAGTCAGAAATTTACTCTGAAAATTTAATAATTGGTGAAGAGCCAAACTATGAGATTGCCGCTAAATATGTATATGTATTAACACAAGTATTTTCAGGGGCTAATCCTGAAAAATCAAAGTTTATTGATTTAAAGGGGAAATATCATTCTAAATTTACATCTTTTAAAAACAAATTAAAAAATCCTGATTGGCAAAAAATGTTTGAAAAAATAACATTTGTTGAGAATATGGATTTTGAAGATGTTATAAAGAAGTATGATTCGCCGACAACATATTTTTATAATGACCCACCTTACTATATTGTTGGTGAAGGTGACTATTACTCAAACCACGATTTTGATAGAGGTGACCACGAAAGACTTGCGGATTGTTTAAAAAATATTGAAGGAAAATTTTCATTATCTTATTACGATTTCGTACTTTTGCACGAGTGGTTTCCTGAAGAGAAATATAAATGGGAAAAAAAGGAATTTGCTAAAGCTGCCGCAGCCAAGAAAGGAAAAACACAAAATATGGGAGAGGAATTGCTAATTATGAATTATTGATATATTTATTATTAAAATAGACTAAAATGAAATTTACAAGTATCTTGACATCACTTATCTTGGAAAACTCAAGATTTAAAGTGATTTATGACCAAATAGTTCAACAAAAAGGAAAAAAAGAAAGTGGTAAAATCCCATTTGAAACTTTAAAGGCGATTATTATTGCTGACCCAACAACAAGAATGCCTCAAAATTTGGGGGATATTGATGAGTTAACTGTTCAGGATATGGAAAATGTTAAAGTTGGTAAGTATACTAATTGGTTACTGAAGAATTTTATTACCCCAACATTTCCTAATGTTGACCCACAGTCTGGTGATTATAAGAGAATGTTAAAAAACTTCCAAGAGTTGTTCTTGGAGGATTTATATAAGACTACTGACGACCTTAAAAAGTATGAAAGATTTAAGGGTCAGTTACCTCAAGAAAGTAGAGATATTGCTAAATTAACACCTGATACATTATTTGAATTAGTTAAGGATTTTAGTTTACAAAAAACTAAAGGAAGTAAACAAGAAAAAGAAGATGCTAAATCATCATATCAATACCCTGGTTCTACTGTTGTATTCAAAGGTCCAAAATGGACAGTTGTTAAAATTGATGACGGTAGTAAATTAGGTAAAGATGCTGCTTGTTTCTTCGGTGGATATCACGAACACGACCAGGGTGAAACAAGATGGTGTACATCATCACCTGGATTAAGTTATTTTGATGGTTATATCAAACAAGGTCCTTTATATGTTATACTACCTAACGACGCTGAAAAAACAGGACAAAAAACAGGATTACCGTTTGAAAGATATCAGTTCCACTTCCCAACTAACCAATTTATGGATAGAGATGATAGACAACAAGATTTAGTTCAGTTGTTAATGGGTAAATTGGCTGAGACAAAAGAATACTTTAAACCTGAATTTGCAAAAGGTTTAACTTCTCAAAATGGTACTAAAGTTGAAATTTCATATCCTGATAGTTCAGCTGGTAAGTTTGTGGCGTTATATGGATTTGACGAGTTGTTTGACAACTTACCTGATAACATTGAACATTTGTTAATTCAAAATAAAGGTAAAGAGAATATTGCGTTAGATGTACCTGAAACAATTGGAAGATTCCAAAATTTAGAAGCAATCTTGTTCAAGAATTTAGTTAAATCAATTCCTGACAGTATTTGTAGATGTACTAAATTGAATTTATTATCATTACCTGATAACCCAAGTTTACAATCAGTTCCTGAATGTATTAAGGATTTAGAAAATTTGGCTTTTATCAACTTAAGTGGTGGTAACTCAAATGTTCACATTCCTGTACCATTGAGGGATAACTTAGAAGACCAAGGAGACGGGTTCTATTACGTTAAAGATTAGGATTTAAATTAAATAATCCATATCTTTACCCTTTAAATCACTATAAGTATGAAAAATGTTGATGTGGAAGTTTATTTGACTAATCTCATTAATTTCTTTGAGAAAAATCCAAATGATTTAATTGATTTAATTGGTGAACTTAAGAAAACTATTTTCTACGATAAGTTAAGGGAAAAATCTTACGAAAATTTTGAGAAAGGTGAGGAGTATATCATTAGCCAAAAACAACTTGTTGACATTGTTGTCGGTATGTATGATGATGTAACTTCTAAAGGTGTAAAAATTGAAGTTAAAGTTCCGGTGATTCAAACTAGTTACGGAACTATTTGGTTAAATTAATATTTTTTATTTGGAGATTAAAGATTTATGATTATCTTTGTAGTCATAATTCAAACCCCAAATAAATATGATAAACCTACAAGATTTACAAGAAAGAGTACCAGCACTTTTCCAAACAGAAAAACTTTCAAAATTGTCTGACCGTTACACAATGGTCCCTACTATTGAGGTAGTTGACAAATTCATTCAAAACGGTTGGGAAGTAAGTTCCGCTAAACAAGTCGGTAAGGGTTCATTTGGTAAACACCAAGTACGTCTTCGTAATTCAGAGTTACCACAAGTAGGAGATTCATTACTTGAGGCGGTAATCACAAACTCACACAACGGAACATCAACCCTTCAAATTGGGGCGGGACTCTATAGAGTATTGTGTTCAAATGGATTAACAGTCCCTGTATCAACATTTGGAGATATGAAACAAACACACTTGAACTTGAGTATGAGTGATGTTGAATTGATTACCGAACAGTTTGTATTGAACACTCCAAAAATCCAAAAGTCAGTTGACCGTATGATGGAAGTTAGAATGGATACTGACAGAAAGGTTGACTTCGTATCTAAAGCAGTTGGTATCCGTTGGAAGAACACCGAAGATATCTCATCTTTGACTTTGGAGACAATCATTGACCCACTTCGTGATGGTGATAGAGAGGATAACCTTTGGAACACATTTAACGTGGTACAAGAGAAGTTAATCCGTGGAGGGTTTATCAAACAACAAGGACGTAACGTTCGTTCAGTAAAAGGTATCCAATCCTTAAATATGGACAACTTAATCAACACCAAACTTTGGGAACTAGCTGAAACATTTTGCTAATGGACAACCTATTCAAACTTATCAACGAAAAACATTATGTCGGTCACTATCTCCCCTACAATTCGGTGGGGGAGATTGATGATAGTATCCTTGTGGAACCATTTGGTTTGAAAGATAAATATCACGCAAGAGAGTCCTTTGACGGTAAGCATTATGTTTTTACTTTTGATAAATCAGTTAATAACAATAAAGAGGAATTTGAAAAAAACTATGGTAATCCTCTTTGTGACGTAACTGTACATAGAAGTACTTTTGTTGTTGAGGAGAATGAAGATAAGATTTGTTTAAAAGTATTCTATTGTGGAAAACACAGAAAGGCTGGTGAAGTATTTTTTCGTAAAAGTACTAAACTAAACTACATTACATTTAATAAGAAAACCAATATTTTTACGGTTGGTAAAAACACTGAATACCATAAGAAAAGAGGTAAGGGTAAGGGTAGTGTTGTTAGACGAAACTCATTCCCGATATCGTTAACTACAGATTGTTATCATTCATTTATGAATGGGTTAGATGACGCCAAAACATATAATTTGGAAATTACCGAAGGTATTAATATGTTTTTATCTAAAATCGGAGCTGAAAAAGTTTTAAACTACACTGGATTACCGATGTCTTTATTTGGATGCTTGTTGGACAAACAAGGGGTTAAGAAACCTGATAATTGGAGAGGGTATTACGATGTGTTTCCCAAACCAATTAAAAAAGACTATAAGAAATACGGATTTAAAATGGTTGATGCTTATATGAAATTAAACAATGTAAGTTCAGAGAAAATTAAAAAAGTATTACATAAAGTCCAAAACCCTTGTTTTAAAAGTATTAAAATGTTGATGGATATCTTTGGTAAAGATTTTATTTTACAAAGACCTGAAGCAGAATTGTGTATTATTTTTAATAATAAAAATGACGAATCACCATTCCAACCTGTAAGACATTACTTTGAAAATTTCGGTAAAAGGGATATGAGTAATTGTTATCGGATTTACTTATTATCTAAAACCGACCATAATTTATATGCACACACTTTTTACGACCACTTAAGATTTTTTGATATCATTTCAAGAAATGAGCCAGTTAAATGGATGTCTAAAACTTTAAAGGAATTTAATGCTGAACATACTATTTGGTCAGACAAAGTTGACTTTTATACTACAGGAAGATACTCAAGACAATACTCTAATGAATTTGTTGAACGAGTATCAAAACCAATCATAACAAGTGATAGAATGGTATTTAACCCTTTTGTATTACAAAGTAGTGATGAGTATGTTAATGAGTCTGTACATCAGTCTAACTGTGTTAGAACTTATCAAAATAGACCTTCATCATTAATCATATCACTTCGTAAGGAAGATGGTGAGAGAGCGTCAATTGAGTATAGACCTTCAATCGGTACGAATAATAACCAACCAGTTATATTCAAACGAGTTCAGACACTTGGAAGATTTAATGGTCAATTAGATGACACTTGGGATGATGCAATTTCTATATTGGATAATAGATTAAAAAGTATCTCTAATAAAGTGTGGGGTAATCCTGTGGCTGAGTTTGTTACTGGTGGTGGAAGAAAAGAGTATAACTTCATTTTTGATAAAAATGGACAACTTAACTGGGAACATTTAACAAATTCAATTGACATCGGAGACGATTTACCTTACATTGACTTTGAATGGTAATAGATTTGAGTTTTAAATATGAGTATGTAATTGATAGGATGTTATCAAGGGTCCAAGTTGTGGATTATAAAATAACTCCGAGTTTCATTAATAATAACTCAAAAGATTACTCAATCCTATTCACTAATTCAAAATACACCAACGGTAAAGAAGTAATTTACGACCAAATTTTTAAATTAAAAAGTGGATTAATTCTCTATTTATGTAGAGAGAGTCATACCCCAAATTTTTTACTTAATGTGTATTATACTCCTGAACAAACAAATGAAATAAACATATTATTATCCACAATAAAACTATGGAAAGAATAACGTCACAAGAGGTACAAAGACGAATTGAAAATAAAGAATCTTTTTTACTTAAACTATCAGCTAACTGGTGTGGTCCCTGTAAAGTATTAACTGAAGAAATTAAAAAACTTAACACAAGTATCCCAATCTATGAATATGATGTTGAGACAGACTCTAATTTCTCAAGAGAATTAGGTGTGAGAAGTGTACCAGTATTAAAATTCTTTAAAGAAGGTAACAACTCGTTTACAAGTGTTGGTCTTAAACAAGGGCACGAAATAAACTCAATGATTAACCAACATATTGTATTATGATTAAGAAAAAACCACTTAAACTTTTAATTGTTTACACAATGGAAGGATGCACTTGGTGTGACAAGTTTAAAGACCTTTTAAAAAGAAGTAGAGTTAAATACAAAGAAAGGGACATTGATAAGTTTAATGAAGAATATGAAATGTTCAAAGAAGCCACTCAAAACGAATTTGTTCCAGCATTTATGATTTTAGATGTTGAGACAGAAAAGGCTGAACTTTTTGCTCCTGACAGAGATTATCAAGATTTAGATGAAGCTTTAATGATTGTGAAAGGAAAATTGTAGTATATTTGTACTATGAAGGGACTGACATTTAAAAGGAAAGGGGTCGATTATACCCCTTTGACATTTTGGCAAATTGATAAACAACATACCATTGCGATTTATCAGGGAGGTAGAGGTGCTCGTCCTGACCTTGATTTTATTGTTAAACATAAAGAAGAAGGTAAACGATTAAGAACACCATCACATACCCATTGGATTGTAGATTTGATTGTTAAAGCTCAATACGACAAGGGTAGAGTTAAATCATACGTTGAGGATATGATTAATATGTATGATGAGTGTGAACCGTTTAAGAGTGAAGAAGAACGAAACAATTATATGTTACAGTGTCCCACCAAATTTTGGATGAAACACATTATGCTTGAAGATAGAGGTTATTATCCATTACAGGTATTAACTGCTTTTATTGAACTGTTCTCTAAATGTGAAAAACAAACACCAGAAGCTTTTATGTTTAGAAACTTACTGGTGTTAATTAAAGAGTATTGTGAAGGTAAGAAAGACTTTTATCAAATTGTAGGGTACTCCAAAAGAGTTTAAATTACAGTTAAATCCAAATTTTCTGGGAATACCATAACACCGTCAAAATTATCCTTTAAAATTGAAAGTAATTTCAAATCAGGATAATAACTATCTGATTCCAAAGAGGTTAGTTCAATGTTATTACCATCGATTTCATAACCTATGGACACATTGTTGAATTTAAAATATGGTTTTGATGTTATCGATATCTCGGTGAGATAACTATGAATACTTTTTAAATGATTATTTGAGTATCCGTAAGGGAATTGTGATGATAATGAAATAGTCGGATAATCTAATGGTTTGGATTCACTGTATTTAAAATTAAATGAATCATTTGAAAACACCTCATCTTTACTACCGTATTCTAAAATGTCTAATGTTTTAACATTTACGGATGTTAAATCCGAATATTCTTTTTGATATTTCTCAATAAATTTATCAACAAGTTCTGATAGAGTTTGAACTGTTTTACTTTGTGTTGAACCTTTAATAACAAAAAAGGTATTAACGTCAATTACTGATAATTTTGTTTTGAATTTGTGGTTTTCACTAATTTCACTACATAAGAAATCTGCTAACTTATTAACGAATTCTTGAGATAATATACAACTTGGTTTTTCCATATTAAAATTTATATGAAAAAAAATTATGGTTAAATAGTTAATTAAAAGTAATCTCCGATATTCTCATTAACACAACTACTAACTTTCCTTGAATCGGGATAATCGTCTAAACGAGGGAGACTTAAACTACTAAGGTCACCATCATCTATAAGTTGTTTTAAAAGTCCAATATAACTTCCGTGGTACACAATATTATCTTCACTATAGGTAGAGTCTTTTTTACTCACTATAAAATCAGATACGACTTGGTATATTGATTCAGTAGCTTTAAATCTTGTCGAGTATTTTATCCTTTCAGTACCATCGTATCCTTTTACTTTGTAACTATAATCATCACGACCTTCTAAAGTATCAATTGCAAATCCTGTTAACTCTCCCCATAATGAGTCATACCATTCATTAGATAATATCCCGGTATAACAACCCGAATATACACTGTATAAATCACTACGAATATCAGGTAATCCTGTGTTGATAAGAAATACCATTGTTTCCTCATCATTAAATAAACGACTTATTACCTCATCAGTTAATTCAACATCATCTCTACCTTGTTCTTGTGCAATCTCCTCCAACAAATCACTAATAGTATCAATTGTCTTCATCTTTTTTAAGTCTTCACGGATTCTATCATTAACCAATTGTTTTTTTTCAGGTTTCAAATCATCATAAACATCTCTATATTCATCATCTGTGACATCCCACATATCCATATCATAGTCGCCACTTAATATTTCAGAAATTGTGGATTTCCTTATATCATTTCTACCCGTATTAAATAATGAAGCAAACTCATCCGACCAATCCGATGCGTCATAATAGTATTCACCATCATCTTCTTTGGTGACATCTGATAAATAATTGTTAACTACTTTCCAAACAAATTTTGGGTCACTTTGATAAAGAGCATAAAACAATTGATTTTGCATATCCTCAAAAACTAAATGGAAAGGGTTCACATAATGAAGTAATTCCTTACTCTCTAATAGAGAAATGAATTTAGATAGACTACCAAAATGTTCCTCAATGTCTGAAAACTCTAAATCGCCAGATTCAATCTTACTTAAAACATTTAATAATTTTTGTTGACTTTTAGATAAGACAGGTTGTTCTTCTTCGGACTCTTTTAATTTCTTCTTGAAATGATTTATTAAGTATTTCATAAATATAAATATTGAAAAAGGGGAAAAAATTTCCCCTTTTAAGATTGTTTAGTTAATCATCAAATATTTTGTAGATTGGTTATTTACCACAACCACATCCACCACCGTTGTTGTTACCGCCACCGTTTTTCATTTTAGTATATTTTGTTTACGTTTATTACTTATAAATATGATTACTGTTTGTTCTTGTAAAACTTTTCAATAGTTTTTTTTACAGCGTTTTGAACACTTTCAGTTTGTTGTTGAACTTGAGCAGTTTTAGCTTGTTGTTCTTGTGTTTGTTTGTTTTTACATCCGCATGACATATACAAAAAAATTAATAAGTTTATTTTATAATAAATAGTATGAGGTGGACAATAAAAAGGAAATAGTTATCTTTATAATAGTATTTATTTAATATGACGACAAGGAACATAATACAAAACGTTTTAAGACAACTAATTAAAGAATCTGAAGAAGATACTATCCATATTAGTGGGGACAAATATGAAGAATTAATGAAATTTGTCAGCTATGATGGAAGAAGGATTAATGGATTAAAAGGATATAAAGGTAAGACTATCATTGTTGATGGTAATGTTGATTTAGTTGGAACACCAGTTGTATATTTGGGTAATATTACATTTAACGGAAATGTAAGAGCTGAAAATAGTGAGTTAAAATCAATACAAGGTGCGACTTTCAATCAAAAAGGATTTAGTTATTATAACACACCATATTATCAGTATATATTGCATCAACAATTTTTAAAGAAAAAGGGTGAACAAGATAGTAAAAGAGAAGAAGGAGAACTAAATGATATTGAAGATTTAGACAAAGTTGGATTAAGTACTTTAGCGTTATATGATTACTTAATTCGTACTGAATATGAAGAAAAAACACCTGAAGATACTAAAATGTTAGAGGAATTATATGCAGAAAAAGAAAGAAGAGAGGAGATTGAAAAAGAAACTGAGGATAATGAAAATTTAAGTGAACTTGAAATTATTGAGGATAAGATTCAAGAAATTGAAAGTAGTATTGATGTATATGACCTTCATTATGAAGGTAACCATTATTATTTACCAACATTTAAATTATTAACTAAAGAAGGAGAAAGTAGAGAAACTTGGGCCGTCGGTAATGAATATCAGACTAGCAAAACCGCTTATAAAATGGCGGAAGATTTAATAGACGATGTTGGGATTGGAGGTTTAAGACAATCATTTGTTGAGGATTATATAGATGAAGAGGAACTTAAAGACTATTTTAGAGAGAGTGAAGAAGATAACGTGAGAGAAAATTTGGAGGACTATTTTGATGAAGATGAGTTTGAATATGAGGACCTAAAAGTCCAATTAAGAATTAATGAAATTCAAGAATTATTAGAAGACTCTGAAAATTTATCCGAAGAAGAAACTGATGAATTAAATGAAGAACTTGATGAGTTAAAAGATAGTGATAAGACAGTCCCTGAAAGTTTGATTGATGACAAAGTTGAAAGTTTAGTTGATGATTTAGTATCTGACCCAGTTGATTTAATTAAAAATTACGGATTAGAATTGAAAAATTTTGTAGATATGGGAAGGCTAATTAACGGTATGGTTGAAGCAGATGGTTATGGACATACGATTAATAATTACAATGGTGGTGAAGAAACTGTTGAGTTTAATAACGAAACGTACTATATTTTCCAAATAGATGGTTGATATGGAAAAAACTGTGAAAAGAAAATATAACAAAAAGAAACACTTTAAGTTAGACACAACTTGGTTGGTTGACGGTTCACCTGATTTTGAATACCACTATTACAAATTAATGGACTTTATTAAATTTGCAGACACTCAAATTGACAAGTTTGAATTATATCCTCTCTTTAGTGAAATGTCATTACATTTGGCTAATCTACAATCAATTACTTCTGAGTCAAAATACATTACAATTGATAAAAAATTCAAATGTGTTGATGATGAAATCTTAATCACAGAACTTAAATTCAATCCTCTACCTGATATGACGGATAATGAGATTAATGAATTTGATAAGATACTTAAATTTTCAGGACAAAAAGTATTTGAATATTTTAATATAGTTAAAGCTCTTTGGACAATTACTTACGATTCAATCTCAAGTAATTTAATTAATCGTGAAAAATTCGACACAGTTGAAAAAGGATACTTTTTCTGTGAATACCAAGGTGTGAAATATATTTGGAAATATTCAGTTAAAATTGAAGATACCGTGAAGTTTGATAATAAGATGGGAGCGAACCTTATTTATTCTGAACCAAATACTTCTGACATATTTGATATATTAAATGAAATTGGAGAAAGTACAAATCTACCAATATTTGAGATGTCATCAAAAAATGAGTTACCTTTGGAAAACACACTGGTACCAATCTTCAAAAGAAAATTATTAACATATATTACACAAGCGAAAACAATTGTCATTTTGAAAAAAATGTAATATATTTGTGTTATGGGATTCAACAAAAAGATTTTAGGAGATTCACAAATACGAGAAATAGAAATGAACCCTGAAAATATTAGGTATTATCTTAACGCTGATGCCATATTATTTTTATCCAAAGAAATTGAAATTAAATTTAAAGAATATGAGAAACAATATAGACCTGAATGAAGTTCTGTTAAGAAAACTTGAAAAACCAGTTCATATTAATTACATTTGTGATTATATCCTACGAG
>Ga0181356_1000921_pt1 | contig 12894 bp, 22 predicted proteins | sample Fa13VDMM110SN_FD_130104 | JGI IMG/M metagenome (GOLD analysis project Ga0181356, IMG submission 130104) | Freshwater viral communities from Lake Michigan, USA - Fa13.VD.MM110.S.N | ecosystem: Environmental > Aquatic > Freshwater > Lake | place: USA: Michigan | collected 2013-09-24 | reverse complement strand
GTTTAAAACCGGAGGTGCTCCGGTCGTAGACCGGAGGTGCTCCGGTTTAAAGCCGGAGGTACCTCCGGTCCTAGACCGGAGGTCAAGCCGGTACGTGAGCGCCTTGCCGCTGCCGTAAGTCTCAATGAATCCCTTGCTTCGCAGGGAGCAAATAATGGCACTTACCGTGTCGCGGTGCAGCCCCGTCTTCATGGCGATATGCGCCTGGCTCGGGTGGATCCGTTCGCCATAATCAGCCAGGGCAATCGCCACGTACCTTTCGGTAGGCGTCAAGGCAGCCCCCAGGGCGAATATCTGCCCTGGGTGGATCCTCTCCTGCCCACTCTCGCAATTCTGTGATGCATCGAAGCGCCTGCTCTTTGAGGGTGTAGGCGTGTCCCCACTTCCATGTATTCTCTTCACGTTTGACCATCCTTTCGGTCTGCCATCCGCAGACCCTGAACCTTCCATCGCAGTAATTCACCAGCACGTAGGCGTCCACGTGCAACGCAAGCTTCCCCACGATCAGCCAAGGATCGGAATTGGTGGTTGTCTTCACGTCGATGCGTTCGCCCTGGTAAGTGAGATCGTGCGTTCCATTCGTTTCCCTGTCATCCCACCGTTGTGGCATATCCAGGGCCTTTCGGACGCACAATTCACCTGCAACGCCGACGAAATCACAGCGCAGCTGCTCGGCGTCGGTCTTGCATTGCCGCGTGACCCCAAGGTCAGCCAACAAGCCCTTGCGATACGCGTTGCGCGCTACGGCCGTGGTGCGGCAGTACACCTGATCCGCGCCATCTAGCACGTATTCGGGCGTCCACCGCATCAGTCAACCTCCAAATCAATCACGTCCTGGGCAATGTCGCCGGACTCCCCCTTCGCGTTTACCTTCGACTCCAGCACCACCTTGACCATGCGGCCAGCCATGTCGGGCACCGGCTTGAAGGAAGTCCACTCGGGGTCCGGCTTGCCGGGTTCGCCCTCCAGGGCAATGCGCCAGTACGGCTTCCCGGCCTTGCTGGTCAGTTCCTTGACTCCCGCACAAATTCCGCGAATCTCGCGTGTCGCCCCTGAATTGCCTTTAGGGGCCTTCGGAGCAGCCGGACGGGCCGGAAGGCGCTTGACGCCCTCCGTGCCATCCTGGGGCACCGTAGCGCCTTCGTGGGGCATCTCTTCAGCCAGTGAGGCTTCCGCCCCCAACATTGCGCAGGCCCAGCCCATGACGCCCTTCAGGGCGCGTCCGGTGGCACGCGTCTGCGCCATGCCCTGGCGTGCGAAATGGGGACGGCTGTTCCACGGGCGCTCGTCATCGAACACCGCCGACACGCCACGGCCGACGTGCTGCCCCGAGAGCATGACGGTAGCAGTTGCTTCCCAGTAGCCGGGCAGGTCATCCGTCGCCGGGACGTGCCGGATGGATTCGATGCCGGTGGTGTAGCCCAGGGACGTAGCGATGGCCTGCGCACCGGCCACCATCAGGTACTTGCGGCCGCCGATGTTCGTCATGTAGTGGCGCTGGACAACCTCACGAACAGCGCTGATCGCCTGCTCGTTGCGCGTGTGCAGTTCCATGGGGCTGGCTAACACGATGGAGTTCATCGGGTGGCCCCCTTCCGCGTTTCCAACTGCTTCGCTTCGGCGCGCTGCTCCAGCGCCTCCACCATGAGCAGCTCGATTTCCGCACGCATGGTGCGGCGGTTGCGCTCTGCCTGGATGGCAACGCGCTTGTAGAGGTCGAAATCGATCCGAACGGGGATCGTGCCTGTAGATCCGATTCTCATGTCCTTTCATCCTTTCTGCCCATTGGGCTGTGGGGAATGTATCGGCAAGAGTGCTACAGAGACTTCACCCAAGACAGAAATTTCTTCATCCAACCAGGCGTAACCCGGTTTAGCCACGCCTGGCGCTTCCGGCACTTGCCGCAAGGCTTTACCCCGAGCGCCTTTGTGCCGTCTGCGACCAGGTCGCCCAGGCCGGTGAACTTCGGCGGACAATCAACAGCGACGGGTTCGCCGTCCACGATATGGAAACAGCGCATCCGTTCGTCGCCGTTCCACCGGTATCGGAGGCGGGTTAGGAGAGGCGCGCCAGTGTGATGTTCGCGGGGGGTTTCCATGTGGTCGGTGGTGAGGTTGAAACGCCGTGCTGGGTAGAGCAAACGGTGCCACTGGCAACAATGCATGGACTAGAACTGTCTGTCGGTCCAATGGTGTTGTAAGCCTGCGGATATTCGCAGCGCAACAGGTAGTACGCGCCTTCTGCAAAAAACTCCCCTGCTGCCACTCGGCGCGCGTAGTAGCAGGTCCATACTTGCGTTGGCATGGTGATGGTGCGCGTGGTGCTGAAACAACCGTCGCCCAGGTCATTCCACTGCGGAAAGGTGAACGTGTCGGAATAAGTGAAAACCACTTTGATGATCGTCGCGCAATCGTCGCCGCCGCCACCACCAAATGGCACACATAGCGTGAAATCCCACGCACGGTTTGGAAGCACCGCTTCAATTGTGACGGAACCTTCCTGGTCGTTTAAAATATCCGGCAAGTACGGGTTGTTGGGTTGTTCAGTTGGAAACACGTTTGCGCAAAATGACCAACGGAGCGTGTGGTCCCCGGCGTCAAATGCGCCAGCACTGTCCACGATGGAATCACACAGCTCATTGGGGCAGTACGAGAAATCAGTATTCGATGCGCCGCGCCTGGTGAACACCTTGCGTCCGCATTCCCCGCCAAGGCACGATTGGTAGTAGTCAATTGGGGTTACAACGCCAGCGCCTGCGCTGTCGCCAATGATGCCGCCCACACTGATCTGCACAATCCATTCATGCCCTTCGCCGGATGGGCAATCTTGGCACGGATATGCCGGTGGTGCAGATCCGCCGCAGCAGCACCGCTTCCGGCTCACTTCGTTTCCTTGCTCCGACGGCACACTAGGTATCCAGCGATCAGGCCGGATAGCGCCATCGCGCCAGCAAATGCCAAACTGCCCAAGAGACTTTCTGCCGATGCCAGTTCAACGCTTGCGAGCATTCGATGCCTTCACTTTCTGCTTGCGGCCTGCCGTCAACCCGATGCTGCACCCCGACGCGAAGGTGACGAGCAGCAGGGACGCCATCCATATCGTGTATTGCCACGGTGCTAGGTTCATGGGATCGGTATCCAGTTCCGAATCGTGTATAGGGCGGCTGCGCCGCCGATGACAATCGCCGCCACGGAAACGTACTGCAGCGTTTGGTAGATCGGGTTCTCATCGTCCGAAACGTAGGCAACGTGCATCGAAACTTCGTCCACCGATGCTTGCAGCGTGTCCAGGTCGCGGCGCGCGGCGTCCACGTGGACAATGGCAGATCCGAGCGCCTGGCGTGCGTCGATGGCCGAATGTGCAATCGCCGCCGTGTGGTTTGTGCAACCGGCCAGCGACAACGCAAGGATGGCCGCGGCGAGCTTCATGCCGTTTCCGGCTCCTCTGGCGGTGGCACAAATACGTCGTTTGCACGGTCGTAGGTGTAGCCGGGACCGGGATAGCACCCGCGGATGCTGCCGTCGATCTTGCATTCGATCCACTCGCCGCCAAGGTTGTCACGCACCCACGCGAGCGTCGGCGTAACCACCACCTGAACCACGACATTATTGACGATTTGTGCTGCGTATTTCATGTCATCACCAGATTGCCGCTAGCCGTGAACGTGTGATAGACGTACCCACCAGAGGTGGTAATCGTTCCGCCCGTGGCAACCGCGGAATCTCCTGTGTATCGAACCACCACGACGCCGGAACCACCCGCACCGCCTGAGCCGCCGCCCGTTGGATAGGCGCTCCCGGCGCCTCCACCACCGCCTCCGGTGTTAGCGGTTCCGGCCGTTCCGGTCGGATTGCCGCCTGCGCCACCGCCGCCGCTACCACCAGCTGCGCCAGCGCCAGACAACTGCCCAGCGCCACCGCCACCCGCGTAGGTAGAACCGAAATAGGTTTCTCCGTTACCACCAGTACCGAGAGCGGATCCGGTCGCAGAAGCACCGCCGCCGCCAGCGCCGAAATACGGGCTTGCGTACGTTGTCTTGGTTCCGCCGTCGTACCCCTGCGAACCAGTACCGCCGGTTCCAACATTTGCTCCACCACCACCACCGCAGCCGCCGTTCAGGCCGGAGCTTGGTGAACTTCCGTGACCGCCGCCACCGCCGCCGGTTGCGGTGATCGCAAGTACTGAAACAACGCTGTTGCTTCCGTTGCTGCCTCTTGCGCTCGTTGCACCCGCACCACCCGCACCAATCGTGACCGCGTAGGTGGTTCCGCTGGCAAGTGTTTGCGTCGAATACTGGATCCCACCGCCGCCACCACCGCCGCCGCCGCCTGACGCGCTAGAGGCGCCACCGCCGCCGCCGCCACCGGGGACAACGAGAACTTCTGCTGTTGTGTCGGAACTTGCCGAAAACATCGCCTTACGCATCATGTTCTGTATCACGGGATCACCTCCGCGTTGGTCTGTACGTCAATGTCTGCGATGAACAGGTTTTCCGCGGTGGCCGTGGGGTCAGCAAACAGCGTGATGGTGCCCCACGCGTTGCTGCCGAGCGTGGCGGTTTGTGTCGCCGTCCAGGAGCAGGTAGCAGTGCCGCCACCGGCTGACACCACCGTTCCGGTCACGCTGATTGACACGGTGCCGACGGTCAGCCTGGCCTTGGGCGTGTAGCCGGACCAGTTAAAATTGTTCGCGCCAACTTCATGGACATGGAAATCAAGCGTGAACGCCGATCCCGGCGTAATCACCTGCATTCCGATGTAGGTAGCGAGTTGAAGGTTTGCCATTACTCAGTACACCTCATGGGGTTCGGGCGGTCGAAGTAGTAGTAAACAGCGCCTGCCGTGTCGCGGAAGATTGTCACGTCCACGTGCGCTTCCAAATTGGTCGTGGTCCACACGGTGCCGTTCCACTTGCTGCCAACCGGACCAATGGTGGCTGCTGGCGTGGTCAGACTCATGCCGTCGACGTTGCTGGCATCGTTGTAATACTCGCGCAGGTTCTTGCAGGTGTCGGTGCTGAACCACGTATCCGTCGGCTGGGTCAGGCCACCGCTAGCTGCAGGCGGCGTCCATAGCCTCACCTGGTAGTTCCACTGATTGTTTTGACCAGTGATCAGCACAGCCGATCTGACTTCGCACAGGGCACGGGTGGCACTCAGCGGCTTGGATGCTTCGATCTGCGCCCATTGGACGGCTTCCCCGCTTGCCTTGGCAAACCGTGCGGCATCTGTCCAGTTGTTGCAAACGGCGGAATTTGCCTTGCCGAACAGGCCTTTGCCACCGGCGAAGATGGGATCCATGTACGTCATGGCGTCAGCACCGGGTATGACTTCAGCAGCGCGTCTTGCACGTCTGCCGGAAGCATGGAAAGCGAGTTTGCCAGCGTCGGGTATCGCTGATACCAGCCGACCAGCACGGTCTGCATGAATCCGGTGGTGCCGTTGAAAGTGCCCGTGGCCGCCAGCACCGGCTGGCCGGTTGGGTTGGGGCACGGCACCTGCTCCAAGTGCCACAGGTTGTCAAACTGCCACACGTGGATCAGCCGCCAACATTCCTGCTCCAACGTGGCTTGAACGCCCTTGTAGAGCAGCGTGCCAACCTTGTAGGTGCCGTTGAACATCGCCACGGAATTGCGGGTGCCCTGCCTATCACCAAACGTTGCCCAATCGGGTTCCAGTGGGGTAGTAGTGCTGTTGCTCCGATCATGCACGTATTCGAGCGTGATGGTTTCGGTTGCCACCGACAGCGGCTTCGGCGTGCCGTGCAGGTCCAGTTTGGTGCCGCCCATGTCCGCAGGCGGCCAACTCACCGTTCCGTCGGTCGGAATGGTCGTGTACGTGCGGTACTGCCCGAGCGTGCGGTCTGCGGCAGACTTTGAAACCCGGATATAGCGACCCGAGTTGACGTACGGGTCCAAATGGGTCGTATAGGTCGCCTGCACCGTCCAGGCATACGGCACTGACGACTCCGGCGTCAGGGTGACGGTGCGGCAAATCATCTGCTTGATCCACGCATCGCTGTTGTGCAGCGCAGCCGGTGCGCGGGTTGACGGCTTGGGCAAATTGGCGTCGCCCAGGACGGTGGCATCACCGGGATAGGCTTCCGAGCTGGAAGGCACCCAGCGCACCAGGTAGGTGCATTGGACCGATGATTCCACGCCCTTCTGCGCGATGCTCCACGAGCGGCTTCCGGCGCGTTCGATGACGGTCACAGGCATTAGCGGCTTCCTTTCAGGCTGTCGCGGATATCGCGGAGCAACTGGGTCTGCTCGCCCATTTCCGATCCGGCCATGCCCCGCCCTGGCGCTTCGTTGGCGTAGGCATAGTTCTGCGCGTTGAAGAATTCTCCGACCTGTCCCCGACCTGCTTCGGCGGTCTTCATGTACCCGGAGAAATCACCGCTCAGCAGCTGTTCGATACCGAGCAATGCCGTGCCAGCGACTTCGCTCGCCATATCCGTGATGGCGCCCATGTTGCCCTTTGCTCGAGCAAATGCGCCCATGCCACTACTGACTGCGCCAGCGTTGCGTTCCATGCGCGCCGCTTCGCCTGCCTTGATATCGGCTTCCGCCTGGGACGTTTGGATGGCCCCAGGAGCCAGCGCCTGCGCTATTCGCACGTTGTCCTGGATGATGGACACGTCGGCCATCATCCGGGCACCGGCTGCCGCCGCCGAATACTTGTTGGCGATGTTGTTCAGTTCGCCAAACCGCTTTTCCACGGCGCTGAACACCTGCTGCAGCGCAGACATACCCATCTCTGCCATGCTGATGCCAGCAGAGATAGCCGCCGACGTGGACGCACTGGCTGCAGTCTTGTTGAGTTTCTGCAGTTCCTTGTTGGTGGCAGCAACGCCTTTCGTGACGCCACGCGGGTCCACTTCAGCAACAATCACCGCCTTCATTGACTTGTCAGCCATTGACGTCGCTCCTCATCCAGGGGAACAGCTGATACGGGCGCTTGCCCGTCAAGGCGCACGCAATCACCCCGAGCAGGTGTTCGATCCGCTCGCCGTTGGTGAGTTGGTTTGCCAGTCCTGCTTCCATGTGCATCCTTTGCTCCGGGCTGGCTATGCGGAAATGCCGTCTTTCGACGGCTGAGTAGGGCGGGTGGCATTCACCTGGGCAATCAATGCCCCCGCTATTTCGGCGTCGATTGAGCCGATATCCGTCCCCGGTGCGAACAACGGCGATCCGTCCACGCAACTGCAGCAGGACGCCCACCAGTACGGGTTGGAACTGGCGTGCAGGACATCCGCCAGGCGCGGACGCCGGATCATCACGGTACCAATCCCGTCGATTTCGACGGCGCGCGGCGCAGCGGGTGCGATCTTTGCCGGGTCTACGCTCACTGTTCCTCCCACGTGATTTCCCACGTGCCTGCGCCGGTGCCATCGTCGGAAATGACTGCGCTGGTGACCTGGATGGCGATGCTGGCGTATGACTTGCCGCCCTGGTCGGTGTATGCGAAATTCAGGGTGGCGCCCGTGGCGTTGACCAACGAGCCGGGGTTGACGTGGGTACGCAGCGCGTCATCGATGGCGTCGGTCTGACGGTACAGGGTCAAGCTGCCGGAGCGGCGCACGCGGCCTGCTGCGCGCTTCATCCGGTAGTCGCCGATCTGCGTCACGTCCAACGAATCGCGCTCGAAGTTCATCGTTACGGATCGACACGCCACCGCCGAAGTTCCGCTGAAAGTGACTGTTCCACCGTAACCTGCAATGAGTGCCATGATTCAATCCTCCTGGATCAAAAGGGAAAGCGTAATGATGCCGACGCGTTCGGCATCCTGCTGGCCGTCGTCCGGCGTAGCCGTAGAGAATGCCACCTGAAACGACGCCAGCGCAATGCTGCAACTCAGCGTGCCGGTGTAATTGATCGGCCCAGCGTCAAATTCGTCCACCAAATCGTCGATGAGCGTGCAGACGTCGGCAACGGTGTCAGCGACGCAAGACACTTCGACGCCCACGGTCCAATGATTCAACGCGCCAGCGCCGAGCATTTGGACGGCCATTTCCATCGTGGACACTTCGTAGACGTAGCACGGCGTCGGCGTCGCGGCGGTGCGTAGGCCGCTGCACACGGTATTCCCGGTGCCGTCCAGCACGTCATAGATGGCCTTGTGAATGTTACTTACCGACATTCTTGGCCCCCAACGCCTTGCGCGCCTGGATGATGATTTGGTCTGCGACGTCCTGCATGGCGCGCGCCAAGTTTGCGTGGGACCACGCCAGGCTGCGATTTGCGCCGGGAACGGCTCGCTTGGCTCCGACGTGGTTGAATCCCTGTTCGAGCAGGTGATAGACGCGCTGGCGTCCGCGCGCCTTTGCACCGCCCTTGCGCCCGTACTGGACGCCCAACGCCGCGCGGATGGTGGCCGTGTCGCCGCTTCCGATGCGCTTGGGGGAAGACAACTGCGTGGCAGCTGCAATCGCCTGGCGGTGGGGTGCCTTGCCACGGTATGGCGACGATTGCCACTTCTGCCGCAGCGTCTTTACGTACGGCTGCAGGGCCGCCCGAATGGCTTTCTTTCGGATCGACTCCGACAGCGCCCTAGGAAGGCCATTCAGGACGGCTTGGGCAGAGGAGGAATCAGCGGTGAACTTGATCACGGCAGCACCTCCGTGGCTTCGATCTCCAAGCGCCGACGGCGCTGGTCACGGTCCCAGCAGGCGCGCACGTTGAACGTGCGGGTGCTTCCACGATCCGTCATGGTCAACCGGCTGCGGGTGTTAATCGACGGATGCCAGGTAGCCAGGATGCGCCAATCGGTACGCACCGCCGGGCCAAGGTCATCGACCACTTCCATCGTGTTGGCCACTTCCACGTGGCACCACACGGTGCCGATGCTGATCCACGCTTCGTCAGCCTGGCCGAACGCATCGACGGTTCGCACCGGGTTCTGCACCGTCATGGGAATGCGGAGCATCCCGGTTGGAACGTGGCCGGGCACGGCTTACCCGATGCCCTTGCCGAGCATTCGGCAGATGCGGTCCCAGTAGTCGCCCGGCAGCGTCATCGTGTCATCGCCACGGCTTGCTTCCAGCTGGATCGTGCGCTGCAGCAGGGCCATTTCCAGCAGCGGGTTCAGCGTGTTGGTGCCAGCGGTCACTGTCAGCACCAGCGGGTATTCCATGTCAGCATCCATCTTGGCGTACTGGATGCCGTTGATCGTGACCAGCGTGAGAGAGGTGACTTCCTCATTTACCAGGCCGGTTACCGCCGTGGCTGGCTGGCGCTCCAGGCGGACCAGCAGCTCTTCGTTGTTCGGTTCGGCAGCGACGTACTGCGTGCGCGTGACGGGATCGACGCACCAGCCGGTGCGCATCTCCAGTTCGCGCTTCGCGGCTTCCCACGCGATGCCCAGCGCGGGATCGTCTTCGGTATGTCCCTTGCGGGACCAGTTCCGCACCTTGGCGTAGTCGATGGGCATTGTGATCCCCTAGCGCGGGGTGGGTGGGCGAGCCCACCCACCCCGGCCGGATGAAAGGATCTATCAGGTCAGCGTGATCTTCAGCGCAGCAACCGCCTTCGGACGAATCACCTTGCTGTTGGTGAACACCATGCCCTGGAACTTGACCAGGCCCGGGGCGGTCACATCATCGCGGAACATATTCACACCGCCCCACTCGCGGATGGCGAACGCTTCGGAAACGTTGGCGAACATCAGCGGCACGCTGTTGGTGACGGCAGCGGTCTGCCGACCCGGAGCGTACGGAGCGATGTAGACCGGGCGGCCCATGAGCGTGAACGGCGCGGCGTTGACCACGCCAGCGTCGGCCGACGGCACGAACAGCGGCACGTTCGAACCACTGGTTGCCACCGCGATCTTTGCAATGGTGTAGTACGCGTCCTGGGACATCACCCACGCCGCGCTGGTCCAGTATTCGGCGGGAAGGGTCTTGTAGCGCAGTTCGGTGAGGTTGGCGACAGTGAATGCACCGTCCCAGCCGCTGCCGCTGCCGTGTGCGGCGCTGACGTTAACCGACTTGTAGTTGGCGTCCCACTTGAACAGGCCGGTGGGCTGGTCGCTGCCGGTGCCGATGGTGTAGCCGTACTCCAGGCCACGGGCAATCTGCCGCTGCAGGTTATCCATGACTTCGGTTTCGACGTCGAAATCAGCCTGGCGAACCACCCACTGCGTGAGTTCCGACTTCGGCAAACCGCCGACGGGGTTCATGTTGACTTCGGCCCACGCGCCGTCGATGGCGGTCGCGGTCTTGCTGGACTCGGTGGTCCAGAACGACGACGTAGCCGCGTCGGTCTCCAGGGTGTTGACGCGCATGGTCACGCTGCCCTTGACGCCCGTACGCAGGTCCGCCAGGTTGCGAACCACGGTGTTGCGCTCCAAGTAGCGAAGAATGCCTGCCTCATACACCTTAGGCACCAGCACGCCGCTGGACGACGACGTGTCGATGGCACGGGTTTCCGGCGCACGGCCACCACGGCACCAGTTGATCCACTGGTCGCGGTACTCGGTCGTGGCGGTCCAATCGGTGTTGCGCTTGTTGCCGTCTTCGACGGCCTTCTCCATCGCGCTGTAGGACGCGAAACGCTCGCGCAGCTGCGCGGCGCGGATCTCTCCATCGAGCTTCTGCAGTTCGTTGGCGACTTCGTGGCCGCGCGCTTCCTGCTCGACGGTCATTTCGGACGCGGTAAGAATCGTGTCCCGCTCGGCGGTAAGCGCCTTGCGCTTCTCATGCATCTCGGAAATCTTCATTTCAAACGCTCCTTAGCCGCAGTTTGAGCCGGTTGATTCCGGCGTTGGTGTTTCGCGCTTCGGCACTTGTCTGCGGATATGCAGCGCCGTCCGCTTCGATAATCGAAATCTCCCGGAGATCGACGGAATGCAGGGTGCGTTCCGATCCATTCCAGGCGTCAGACTTCACGTAGAAACCGAAAGACATCTCCGTCATGACGCCTGCTTCAACCAGCGCGCGCACGTCGCGGGCGCGCTGGGTGTCCGGCAGGGTCACTTCGTAGGCCAGGCCAGTGCCATCGGAACGCAAAGACAGCAGGCCGGAAGCACTGTTCGCCAGCAGCTGGTTGCGGTCGTGCCCAATGAGCAGCGACACGTTGCGCCCTTCGATGCCATCGAATGCACCGGGCGCGATGCGTTCCACGAACGGCTTGCCGCCATTCAGGCCACGGATGGTCAGCGGCTTGCTCGGCGCGTTGTAGATGGCGGCATAGCCGCCCAACTTGCCAGCGTCGGCGCGCAGCGTGCCGGTGCGGATCTCAATCATTGTCGGTGCCCTCCGTTTCCGGTGCGAACGCAGCAGCAGATGCGCCGCCTGGCATGGACACCGTCGGCGTGTCGTAGCCAACGAGCGGCGGCAGTCCGATGGCCAAACGCGCGTCGTTCGGGCTGGCGATACCAGCCAGGACCAACTTGCTCCACGCCGTTCCCTGATCCTTCAGGCTGCCGCGCGTAATGGGGCGCGTGTCGATGGTCACGTACTCCCCAGGCGCGCACAGCTTGCGCGTCAGTTCGGCTTCCCATGCCGTTGCCCACGCGCTGATGGCACCGTCGGCATAGGCGCGCGCCGTTTCCGCCTGGCTGGACAGCGCCCCGCCGCCCTGCTGGAACAGCATTTCCGGCGGCACGCCGAACGCGCGCCCGATTTCCTGCACGCTGAAACGCCGGGAATCGATGCTGCTGGTGCTGGTTTCCTGGCTGATGCGTTCGGCGGTCATGCCTTCCCGCAGGATCAGCGGACGGCTGGCACCGTCGGCGGTGGCGTGCATCGATTGCCAGGCGTTGCGGATGGCTTCCACGGATTCGTCGGCAAGCGCGCCGGGGTGCCGGATGGCGATCTTGCCCATACTGCCCGTCTTCACCAGCGCGCTGTGGGCTGATTCCTGATCGGCAGCCAGGCGCATGGCAAATGCGGACGCGTCCATCGGAGAAATGAACCACGCCGGATTCATCGGGTCAGGGAACGCACCGACGTGCAGCACCTGATCCTGCGTCAGCACGACGTTGTTGATTCGGTATTCAACGCCCTCTTCAGTCAGCTCGGCCACCACGGAGCCGATAGGCACCGGCTGCAGTTCGACCACCTGTCCGGTATTGTCGCGGCGGATCACGGCAATGCCGTTACCGTCATTCAGGGCGCAGGACGTGAGGTATCGTCGGAACTCAAAGGAAGACTGCCAGCGGCTGGCTTCCCGGTTCAGGAGCGACGCCACAGGCGAATCCACCAGGGTGCCGTCTTCGCGTTCGATGTTGATCGGAAGGCGCGCGATGTCGGCGGAAATCAGCTGGATGGCGCGCACCACCGCAGGAATCTGCGTGATGGCAACCGGTGCCGACGCGGGTGGCGTGTTGTAGACCACGACCGCGTTCGAGTAGCCGAAGATGCGCGAGAGGAATCCCACGCGCGGCATGGAACAATTCTGCCCCGCGTCGTCAAGCGTTTATTTCGTACTTGCACTATCCCATTTTGCATAGTGCCGCTACTGGCACTATTGAGGATGACGAATAGTGCCAATGGAGCACCGCGAATAGTGCCGCTAGCGGCACACCTTCAGAACTAACAGAGAGGCGGTCGCACTAGGCGTGCGCCGCAAGGCACGGCAATACCCCCCTCCAATTACCATTGAGCGGGTCTATCCAATTGGGCACCTGCTACGCACCAGCCCAGTGGCTTCGCGCACCTGGTGGTTCTCCATCAGGAAGGCGGCCATGTTTCCCGCGACCACCGCATCGGTGTTTCCTGCGCTGCGCCCCTTCACGGGTCGCGTATTTCCCACGTTGTCGCGGATTAGACGCACCGAATTCAGGGCGGAACGCAGCACCGGATCGGGTTGGTAGAACAGTTGCTTCGACTTCAGCAGCGTGCCCCACAGATTCCACGCGGGTGCCATCGTGCGGATGGATTGGTCGATGGGGAT
>Ga0181356_1000919_pt1 | contig 12930 bp, 15 predicted proteins | sample Fa13VDMM110SN_FD_130104 | JGI IMG/M metagenome (GOLD analysis project Ga0181356, IMG submission 130104) | Freshwater viral communities from Lake Michigan, USA - Fa13.VD.MM110.S.N | ecosystem: Environmental > Aquatic > Freshwater > Lake | place: USA: Michigan | collected 2013-09-24 | reverse complement strand
TTGCTCTATTTTGCACTTTTGATGCAGATATAAACACTGGCAATGTAAGATTGCTAGCAACTCCAACAACAAATGCTACGTTTAAAATAGCAAGAACAACAATCGTTTAATTGATATAGTATAAGGAAAAACAATGGCGGTTATACAAGACCTACGAGCTCGCAGAGGCCTATTTGTTACTGAGAATGCTACAGTAGCAGGCAATGCTGCCATTCAGCAAAATATAACTGTAACAAATACTGCTACCTTTTCCAATACCTTAATAGTAACTGGCGCTGCTACATTTTCTAATACCCTATCTACAACTGGGTTTGCAAATGTGGGAGGCACTCTACAAGTAACAGGCGTAGCTACGTTTGGTACCAGCAATGTAACTTTCGATACAGATACATTGATTGTCGACGCGACAAATGATAGGGTAGGAGTTAACACAGCGCTTGGTCAAACAGTCGCATTTATGGTTACTGGCGATGCTAACGTAAGTGCCACATTTACTGCAGATAGCATTGTAGCTACAAACATTACTACTACCGCTCTTACCGTCACTACAGGAAATTCTACTTTTGATAGCGGTGTGTTATTTGTTGACACTACGAACAATCGCGTTGGTATTAATAATACCACGCCTGACGCTTCCTTGACGGTAACCGGTACAGCAAACGTATCAGCTGCTTTTAAAGTTGGCGGTACAACTACACTGGGAAGTACATTAGCAGTAATAGATGCTGCTACATTCAGTAACACTGTTGGTATTACCGGAGCAGCTACATTTAGCAATACTCTTGGAGTCACTGGCGTACTTACAGCAACAGGGGGAGTCGCAGGAACCCTAAACGGAGTTGCCAATCAATGTGCAAGAGCAGTAACTGCTGGTTCCTTTATGACAGGAGGCGGCACATTAACTGCAAACATAACGCTGTCTGCAGACGCTACTAGCATAAACACAGGATCTAAATTAGTTGCCCGAGATATCTCGGGCAACTTTGCTGCTGGTATCATTAGTGCATCCTTAAATGGAGCTGCGAGCCAAGCAAATACATTATTTTATAATTCTGCATATCGTGCTGCTGCAGATACCGTAGTTGCTAATAGCATAGTAGCTCGAGACGGTAACGGTAGTTTCTCTGCCAACGTAATGACTGGTACAGCAACATCAGCTCGTTATGCAGACTTAGCTGAAATGTACTTGGCTGATAAAGATTATCCAGTTGGTACTGTAGTCAAAATTGGCGGAGAAAAAGAAATAACTGAATTTACTGCTCTTGACTATATTAGAGCTCTTGGCACAATATCAGACAAACCAGCTTTCTTAATGAATAAAGATTTAGAAGGCGGAGTAGCTGTTGCATTAAAAGGACGCGTTCCTGTCCGCGTCGTTGGTATAATAAGAAAAGGACAAGGCCTTGGGGCGAGTGCGATTCCGGGAGTTGCTACTACCAACAGCTTATGTTACTTTGCAATTGCTTTAGAAGATTATACAGCCTTAGAGGAAGGTATTATAGAGGCTGTGATTTTATGACCCTAGCTGAGTTTGCAATACAACACCCTCATTTTTGGAACGTACGCTACACAAGACAAGATGAGGATACCCCAACCACAATGTTAATTGGCGTTGGAGGGGGGTACAATATTAACGGAGAGGATCTTGCCGACTCCCTAAGACAATTGGATTTATGTTACATTAATCCAAATCATGATGATATAATCATTAATTATATCAATAGTTTATCGGAAGAAAAACGCCAAGAAGCTTTGGATTTTGGTTCTAGTTTAACCAAAGAAGAGTTTGCCACTAAAGTTATAGATGATTTAATATTAAAGCCAGCTTTGATTGATAATCAACATAAGATTAACGAGCAATGCGTTCTTATCCAAATACCATTAGGTTCGGAAATATGGAAGTTATGCAATAAAGTTATTTGGCTCGATGAAGATGAAATGTCAATAAAGTTACCAGCAGCATCGTTGTTGCCATTAAGGTTTAATTCAAGTGTATCTGCAGTCCATGACCTTATAGAAAAAAATACAGCAGAGATTAAACCAGCTGCTAACGTAACCCTAAATATAACAGGGCTATCAACTATACAAATATCCCAGTTAATATTTAATAACATTGGACAATAATGGGCGCTGCTTCATTAGAACGACAACCTAACTCTCAAACGGGCACTATTGATAGTGCAACTATCAGCAGCCTTAGGTCATCTATGGCTATTGGGAATATTGTAACGGCAAGCAACATTAATACACTAATAGGCATGTTTAATACGATGATTGGTCATTATCACACATATACTGACCGCTTTCAACAAGCTACTTTTGGCAATAATGGAGATAGAGGTTTATATGAAGAAACTAAGAATACAGGCGCGCCAATTAGTGTTGGTGGCTCTATTGGAAGTATAGATTCTTCAACAATTATAGCTGCTGCAAAACATAATGAACTAGCAGACGTATCTCGCGCTCTGCAAACTCATCTACACCAGATTGATGATAGAACCGGTTAATTAACCGTCGTATAATGAAGTCTTTGAGGAGTTTTTATAATGAAGTCTTTGAATAATAGGTATGTAATTACTGGAATGGGTGCTTGCAATACTCTTGGTATAGGGGTAGATAATACATTCAATCAAATTTTCAATTGTTCCCAGGAAACGCCAAATATAACAACGTGGGATGCTCGCAATGATCCCGCCATTCAAATCTATCGGGCTTTTGAACTTCCTGTCGTTGACAACATCCCCCACAATGCCTATAATAGCCGTGAGGCTCGAGTATGGCCATTGCTAACTAAAGCTGCAGCAATTGCTGTACATGAAGCAGTAGAACAATCCAATTTTAAAACATCTAATGTTGCAACATTGCTTACTACTGTAAGAGGTGGAAGTGATTATAGTCGTAGTTTTACGGAAAGTTATTATGCCGGCAAAACTAAAGTAAACCCTTTCCATGTATTGGGAATGTCGTATGACTTTACTACAAACGCTATAGCAGCCAAGTATCGATGGAACGGTCCAAACACTACAATGCATTCGGCCTGTGCAAGCGGACTGTATGGTTTAGATTACGCTATTAAATGTTTAAGTGCTGGCGATTGTGAGATTGCTGTTGTTGGAGGCACCGATGCAATGGCTGATCCATATGGCATATATTTTTTCCAAGCATTGCATGCTTTATCTAAACGCAATGAGCCATTTATTAGTCAGCCATTTAGCAATGAACGTGATGGGTTTGTAATGGGAGAAGGAGCAGGGGTTGTTGTTGTAGAAACGCTAGAGCATGCGCTAAAGAGAGGTGCGAATGTAATAGCAGAAGTATGCGGTATGGGGTTTTATACAGAAGCAGACCATCCAACCTCACCAAGCGTAAATGGGATTGGGGCAAAAGCAAGCGCTACTATGGCAGTCAACCGTGCCGGCTTAGAATTTGATGAAATTGACTTTATTAATGCTCATGCTACCTCAACTCCCCAAGGAGATATTGTAGAATACAATGCTATGAATGCTTTATTTCCAAACTCCGCTATAACATCAGCAAAGGGTCATATCGGTCACACAATGGGGGCTAGTGCAATTATAGAGTTAATATATGGTATAAAATCTATGCAAACGGATACAATTTTTCCTGTTGCTAATTTTACAAAGTGTGACTTCGAAAGAGAATTACAAATAGTCACTAAACCTTTAAATAAATTTTCAAAACATTTTATTAAAAACTCATTTGGTTTTGGAGGTAAGTGTGCTAGTGTTGTTATTGGTAAATATTAATATATAATGTTTAACATTATCTAACGCTCGTTGATTTAATATTACATAAAATGTATACTTTAACCTTAATCAACTTATTAGGCTAGTCTATGTTTTCAAGAGAATACGCATCGGAAAATAGAGTTGGAATCGAATCCGATATAAAATACACCTGGACAAGAAAAACCTCGGAACATAGTGTGCTTGTAGCCACATGTCCTAAAATTAATAATGACGGAAAAGTAGTGGGTCAATTTGCTGCATACAAAGAGGCATATGATTTGCACTGTGATCCGGATACATTTGCTAGTAATAATAATTGGATAAAGGATCTACAATATGAAATTGTCGACCAAATAACTAATCCAATGTTTGGCCATTTGGATCTTGAGACATATATTTCTATTCACAACACTTCTATTAGGACAAGAGCATGAGTCGTCCCATAATGCGTAACATAGTAGAACAAATGAATATTAAATTCGATCCCCAACAAGTACGAGAAGAGTGGGAGGCTATAAAACATAATATGCCTCGTTTGGGGGTAATGAATGCTGCTCTTCCTAGAGAAGGGATCGATCGAATTCAATATTTTTATATCGAAAATCCAAATATTGAACCAGTACTTCAAGGAACTATTTTTGAAAAGTTTCTAAAAGCCCTCCCCGCCAAAATTAGTAGAGCCACATTTATTAATTTAATTCCAAACCAATGTTTACGTTGGCATAGGGATCCTGATAATAAAATACACTTACCTATTAATGATAGGCCCGGTTCTTTTTTTTATGATTTCCAAGAACAAGAAGCATATCCAATTAAAGCAGACGGCCATGCGTATAGGTATTACACCTCTACGAGATATCATACAGCTTTTAATTCTAGTTGTTTTGATAGAACTCATTTAGTAGCTGCTGAGTACCACTGTAGAGATTCAGAACCTCCTAAAGTATGGGGTCAAGAAGTTACACTGCGTGTCCCTAAAACAATGCAATATCCCCCAAAAATATCATGTCTAGATTCAATTGAACAATCGTTTATGGTGCAATGGGTGGCTCGTACGATGCATGAAGGTTGGTTATTTAGTGGATCGGCTAAAGATGGCGAAGAAGAAGATCACATCTATAGAAAATATAACTTTGAATTTATTGATCCGGATAAAATGACAAAATCTTTTGATGGACATATCGATATGCTGCGCGTAGTTTTAGCTGAGTTAAACATTGATATGAATTTGGGAGAAGTACATGAGCGTATATGTTGAGTTTCCCATAATAATTACTCAAGATGAAGTAAATACTTTCTGTCTCATATTAGAAGATCAAAATCCTCAACATAATCCAAATAACCAAAAAGTCGTAATTCCTGGTATGTTAATAGCAGCTAAAGCTCTTGGTAAACCTGATAGTTCTTTCGTCACGTGGTTAATTGAGCAACAAGTCAGATTTAAAAAAATAATCTATATTGACGAGCCAATCATAGTAAGACATACTTTGCTAAAAGAGAGAAATTCTTCCAAAGGTTTATTGCAAGAGGTTGAAATTAGTGTTAAGGTGGGAGAAGAAATACGCTATACAGGCCATATGAAAACATTAAAAACAATAGTATAAAATGAAAAAAACTGTATTCATACAAATGATTCCTCATTATCCAACATCTTGGGGAGATGCAACCGCATCTTGGAATATAGCAGCTTTTGTTAAAGGATTAGGTACATGGCTTGTTCGGGCATATACGCAAAAACTTAAGTTTTGGACTCGTCAAAATTTTAATATTATTTTAGATATTGACCCTAATGAACCTTCTCAAATAATTTTAAAAAATTACATGGCCGGAAGTTCTATGGTTAAAGCAATTGATATGCAAGTTGCATTTGATTACTTGGACAAAGAGGATGAAGATACTTTCTCTCGTACATGTGCTTTTGGAATATTTTTTGACCCAGGTCAGACTGATTTTTCCACCAGCACTATAATTAAAAAATCAGAATGGTTCTGTCGTCCCCCTCACCACATATGCCTAAAAAAAGATACAGATATAGAACAAGCTATTACTACTAAATTTAAAAATATAGAAACGCAAAAAGACATAGGAGAGGACCCCAATCTTAGTTGTCTTGTATGGTTTTTTGTATACAAAGCAACTGATTTACCAATATATTACATAATACCAAATCCTGATTTACTCGGCGTTGCTCTCAATTTCAATGATGTTGAGAATGCAGATGTTAGATATATGACTGTAGATCCTCATTTTGGAACTATTGGAGATTTAATTTTTAGACCAACTTTTAGCAATAATGTAGTATTAATGACCCCAGAAAAAATTGTGGCTGGCCAAACATTTCATATAGAACCATTTAAGGGTGGCGTGTTTGAGTGGGGATTTAAAGAAAATATTCCTAAAATGCCAATCAAAATATTTTCAGATATTGAATATAGACAAGAAGAGCACACAAATAAAATAATATTTAATTTTAAAGAAGGTCAAGAACGGGGTTATGTGCATATGAGATGGAATTCTAGTACTTTATTGGATCTTTCTATGAGTAGTCGTTCGTTTAATAACCTACAGAACAAGTGTAATATTACTCTCGATGTATATCGAAATGATCGACATAAATATCGGGAAGGAGAATAAAAATGGCTATAGAAAATACAACAAATATATCAACAAGAGAAGGGGCACCTGTTAAATCTGCTGGCGAGACAATCGGTGCAAATACATTTACTCAAATGTTAAATGTACTAGAAGATCTTGTAGCTCACAACCACACATTTTATGATGATTATACCACAGTTTGCGAATGCCAATGCGATTGTGATTGTGGCCGTGGAACTTTATGAATGAACAGCCAATTGTTTGGTTAAAGACAGAAGCTCAGAAAAAACGGTTTGAAGATCATAAAGCTTCCGTAACGCCCCTCCACGACGGAAACCTCCAATTTCATAGCGAAAGCATTATTACTCCAAAAGGCTATCAAAAAACCAATAAACTAATTTCCGTAGTACCAAAACCAGACGAGACAGTGCTTTCGTTAGATTCTGCTAGCTATCTTTTTCAAGAGCTTAAGCAAATGAATCTTATTCTAACAAATGCATGTAATCTGTCGTGCTCATATTGTTATGAACAACACAATAAAGACTTTGGGCGTTTTACGAACGATAGTCTCCTCAAAGCATATAGATTCTTAGTGAAGGCCAATAATCGTCAAAGAAAAGTATTTCAATTTTTTGGTGGCGAACCATTAATTCATAAAGACATTATTCTTGATTTCCTTAACAAAAATGAAAAAGAGATTGAAGAAAATGCTGCGGGAGAGGTTAATACAATTATTGGGATTGTTACGAATGGATTGTTATTATCGCAAGAGTTAGTAGACAAATACTTCTCATACAACTTCACATTCATGTTAATATCGTTGGACACAGATAGAGCTTCTGTGGACCACAGAGAAATTGGCCAAGATAAGATTAATGCTCTTATGGAGCAGATTAAAACAATTCCTCATGAAGCCAAGATGCAGAAACGTCTTACTATTCGTTGTACGTTAGCAAGGGAGAATGCACCACACTTTAGTAGTTTTGTAGACAACCTATATGATCGTGGGGTTCGTAGGATGGTTGTTCATCCTCTTGTGCTTGATAGCTCAAAGGGATTTATTAGATGGTCTGATACCGAGTGGTCTAATCTCCATAAAGATATTCTTGCTGTGCTAGACAAATACGATGATTTTCAGATACACTTCTCGGAAGGAGTTGGGAAGAAGGGTGAGGAGAACTGCATGATTGGATCTGATATGATAGCAATTGATGGGTCCGGAGATTTTTCTGGCTGTTATTTCTTTACCAATCAAAAAGCAAGCTCGACGTCGGAAACGATTCTCGGCAACCTATTCCAACAAAAGATATACATCGATCGATATAAGCACTTTCAAAAAGAATATGCAAAGATGTTTGAAGAGGAAGAACAATGTAAGACATGTAACTATAAAAATGCATGCTACCAATGTCCTGCAGGCAACTTAGATACTGGTAATAGAATGTTTAGGCCTGATGATATGTGTCAGAAAATTGTCAAGCTGTATGTTGATTTGCAAGAAGATATTGCTAAAAAGCAATTTCAAAAGAAATACAATATCTTAGTAAATGCCGCCACGATCGAAGGAGAAAATTATTCCTTTAGTAAAGGATTGAGTTACTTACTGTTTTACTACTTTTACAGTTATCATCCTACGCTAACTAAAGTTCATGATGGAATAGAGCTTGTAGATGATTATAGAAAGATATTATCTCTATGGAAGAAAATTATAGAGGGTAAGGATACTCTTTCCCCATCTCCTGACAATTATATTGAAGAAGTATATCATAAGTTAGATGATTCTATAGAGGAGATTGGCGATTTTTATTACTTTGTCCTCGAAAGGGGCCAATTGGCGCCTACAAATAATAAAGTGAATACCAAAAATAATACAATAGAGCAAAAGGCTTTCTTTTTAGGTCTTTTGCATATGGTGGTTCTAATTGCTCCCCATAAAGCCCTTGAAGATACATTTAGTCATAAACTTACCAATGCATCATAATGTTAACATCACAGACAATAACCAAATAAAGGATGTTGGACTAATTGTAATTTACCTAGGAAATAAGTGTAACTTCGATTGTGTGTATTGTGATAGGGGATACATTGAAAAAATAGGTGGTCAATCTCTTGGTAAAGGAACTGCAGATAATTTAGAAACATTCTTCCATTGGGTAGCAAAGCAACCCAATAAAATTACAAGAATATCTTTCCATGGGGGGGAGCCTCTTCTTTTTATTAAACGCATAAAAGAAATAATGATATGGTTGGCGCCAATTGCTAAAGAGCAGAATTGGTTAGTTAGTATGACAACAAATGGTTCTTTAATTGCAGAAAATAAAGATTTGTTTAAACAATACAAAGGATTGTTGGCTGCTACTGTTAGTTATGATTTTATGTTTCAAGAAACAAATAGAGAAGCATTTGATATTAAATCCATGGCAAAGGTATTGAACGAAAATGCTGCCGAATGGAAGTGGCAATATGTTCTACCTATTGATGATCCAAAAAGCTTCTCATTTGAAAATTTACAAGATATAGTAAGAACTTGTTATAATACCAACTGCCGTGTTGTTAATATTATTCCTCTGAGACACAAGAGAGGAAAAGACAAGTTTGATGTAATTATTGATAGAGTCAACTTAGAACAATATTTTGAAGCTTTTTTACAGTTTATACAAATATTATACATTAAAAAGATAAATGTTTTCATAGATGGCAATTATCAATCGATTGATAAGAATTATTTTGGAAACCACTCTAAATTAATATTAGCTCCAGATGGGTATATGTATCCTGAGTTTGATTTTTTAGAATACAAATTAGATAATATGAGGACAGGCAAATGGGATGCAAGCATTCCTCAAGTATGGAAAAATCTTGGAGACGATACGCGAATACACAGTACGTGTAGTTCCTGTGAAATGAAAGCAAGCTGCGGATTAAAGTACTTGTATAAATTGTTTGAAGAAACGCCAGGTACAAGTTGCAAGAAGTTTTACCAATACACAAATTTTGTTATAATGCATAATTCCAAATTAAAACAAAAGCCAAATATACTACATTGGGCTGGCATTAACGATAACTTTTATATTAATACATGAATAGGGATGACTTCGATAATTATACAAACCTTTCAGAGTATTGGCTGAAAGAAGATGCACTTCGTTCTCTTGATTATGATGTATATTTTAGTCTTGGAACTCGTTATTATTGCGACGCTGGATGCAAAGTTTGTTACATTAAAGATAATTTAAAACAAACAAAACACCTTAGCAATTTCCCGGATGATTTAGAAACGCTACATGATGAGTGGTTTAAATTTTTTGAATACTTTGGGGTTGTTCGCACCAATGATGATATGTATTATCTTAAGCATTATCATCCAAAACAGTATGATTGGTATCTAATGCATGGTAAAAATTTTGAGTTATGTATAACAGATAATGCTATCTTTAGAACTTTACAATTAGAGGAACTACAATTAAAAGGTATTGGGGATATCTCAATTAGCACGGACTTTGTTTTTCAGCTAGGAGCAGAAAAAGTTCTTACTGGAATTAAACAATTATACGATCGTTATGGAGTGAAAAAAATCAAGTATATTGATTGTGGGCATCCGGAGCTATTTAAAGATATTATTGAATGGGCCAATAAGTTAAAATTACACAATTGCGTCCACCACGACTTTAGAACCAATCACCGCGAAATTTTAAATCACGCGTGGGCTGAATATCAAAATACATGGGTTACTAATGATAGTGGTAAACTAATGCAAATTTATAGAGAGTCGGTGCAATTGTATTATGATAGATTTTATTATTCTTCTGATGCGGCAAGTAATATACTAGAGTCTGAATTTTATACCTTTTCAGACAGAATAAATATAAGAGAATTTATGTTTAATCTTATTGAAGGCAAGCAGAAGCGATATTGGGAATTAAGAAACAAACCAGTAGAAAAGCAGTTTAGAGATTACTACAAAGCTACGCAAGAGTTTGTGGTCAACAATAATTTTAATTTTATTCCAAGAATAATGTTTCCTACTACATCTAAGTTTTTTTATGAAATGCAAAAAGACGGATGGATACAAACGAAGTATGGATTGTTATTACAAGAAGATAACGTTATCCCTATAATTGAACGGAAAGTATATCATGAGTTACGCTAAATTTAAACTTAAACAAAGCAACAAAATATTCCACTATAAAAATTTAGATAATGGTTTGTATGATTCTGATTTTAAGTTACTCAGTCAACCCCCCGAACAACCTCTCGAATGGTATGAAAGTCTCCAACCAAATTTTGGTGTACAGCACAAAACAAACAAACCTGTAGCTTTAAGAATATTGCTTGGCCATGCTTGTAATTATTCTTGTTCTTATTGTATGCAAAAAGACATTGGCAATCCAGACGAAAGACCAGAAAATCTTTATGCAAGAACATTTGTAGAAAGTCTAAAAAAACTTGATTTGTCTAATTTAGAAAGAATTGAGTTGTGGGGAGGAGAACCATTTCTCTATTGGAAAGATATAGAAAGAATTATGCCAGCCTTGGATAAAGAGGGTCGACATTTTTATATCTCCACCAATGGTAGCGCCCTTAGGCAAAAGCATGTAGATTTTTTTAAGCAATTAAAATCTACAGTAATGATGGGAGTTAGCCATGATGGACCTGGCCAAGAATCATTACGCGGTGATGAAATTTTAAATAAAGATCATATAATTGACGTTCTTAAACAATTAGACGATCTATATCCTAAAGTTCAATATAGTTTTAATCCCGTCGTCAGTATTACAAATTATAATTTGTTTGAAATTAATGATTTCTTTAGAAATATAACCAACACTCACCAAATTAAAAATGCTCGACTTAGTTTTACATTAGGACGAACCTATGATGAGACGGATTCTAAGAATAGTACTGATCATGTGATAAAGGGAGAACATTTGCCTTTATTTAAAGATATTCTCAATAAATATATGAAAGCGTGCGTAGATCAATTTAAGCAACAAGGCACACGCAAAGATTTGCCAATTATGTTGTCTAATATATTTGATGGAAGCAACGGATCCCTTAAATACGCACTAAAAACTAAATCCCAAATTCCAATTACAGTGACCTCTAATTGTGGAGCAGATTCTGCAGATATTCTGTCAATGGATATTCAGGGAAATGTTAGACTTTGTCCACACACAAGTGAAAAATATATTGGGGGTCATATTAACAATTTAAAGGGAGTAAAAATTATTCCTTTAGCTCTAGAGCGCAAGAAGACCCACTGCCATACATGTCCAGTAAAACGTTTATGTAAATCGAGTTGTCCTATTGATTTTCCAGATTCTACATTCCTTAAAAATTGTGCAGTAGAAAAAATCTGGTATGGGGCAATACAGCAAACAGCATTTAGTCTAATATTTAATGAAGAAGTAGAGTTGTTGGAGACTGGAATTGAGAATTGATACTACAAGGATTCAACAACATCGATCCCTACTAGAAAATCATTCATTATTAGTTACTAATACAATACAAAGTATTGAGGATCTTCGTGTATTCATGGAACATCATGTGTTTGCAGTATGGGATTTTATGAGTCTTATTAAAGCTCTTCAACATGAGGCTTGCCCATCTACCAAGTTTTGGGTACCAACAAAAGGAAACAGAAGCGCTGTTGCAAGAATGATTAATGAAATTATTCTATGTGAGGAGTCAGACGTTACACCTGATGGTAAAGGATCCCTTAGCCACTTTGATTTATATTTGCAAGCTATGATGGAAATAGGAGCAGATACAAGTAAAATAATTAAATTTTTAGAAACGTTAGATTATGGGGTTATGCCCCTAAGTAGCGCAGAGTTTGTGAAAACAACATTTGATGCTATTGAGAAGGGTCCCCATTGCGCAGCTGCTTCATTTTGCTACGGCAGAGAAACAGTAATTCCAGCAATGTTTAAAAGAATTTTAGGTCAAATAAATATATCATCTTTAGATGCACCAAAGTTTTATTACTATCTCGAGCGGCATATTTTTGTGGATGGAGAAGATCATGGTCCAAAAGCAGAGCTAATGTTAGAATACTTTTGCGATAACGACCCAATCAAAGTATTCGAAGCAGAAAAAACCGCAATCAATGCAATAAATGCTAGAATACAATTCTTCAACCATATCGAATCTCTCGTGTTATAAATACTCCAGACACATCAATTCACATGGTTAAGCTATGGCTACAAAAGCAAATCTCGTTATAGATCAAGGCGCAACATACTCTGTTTTATTAGATATTACAGATGATGACGAACAAGTAATAAATTTGACTGGATATACAGGCGCCGCTCAAGTAAGAAAACACTACACCTCTTCCAATTCCGTGGCATTTACGGTAAGCATTGCTCCCGCTGATGGTACTGTTCAATTGAGTTTAACTGCCAATCAAACAGGCACTATGATTGCTGGGCGTTACGTATATGATGTGGAACTAACAAACAGTTCAGGAATTATTTCTCGAGTGGTTGAAGGGATTGTCACAGTCACCCCACAATCTACGAGATAGAGTAGATGTCAAATACTGCACTTGATAATATAACAGTACGCATATCTCAAACAAGTA
>Ga0181356_1000917_pt1 | contig 12960 bp, 4 predicted proteins | sample Fa13VDMM110SN_FD_130104 | JGI IMG/M metagenome (GOLD analysis project Ga0181356, IMG submission 130104) | Freshwater viral communities from Lake Michigan, USA - Fa13.VD.MM110.S.N | ecosystem: Environmental > Aquatic > Freshwater > Lake | place: USA: Michigan | collected 2013-09-24 | reverse complement strand
TGACGGTTGCGCAGACGGATGGCGCGAAGAAGGCCGAGCCGAAAGGGTCCAAGCCTTTCAATCCCTACAAGGAAAAGATTGAAGTCGAGGAAGCGCCGAAGCCGAAGGCTAAGGCAAAGCCTGTTGAGGTCGAGGAAGAAATCGAAGAGCCCGTCAAGGTCACTAAGAAAGTCGCACCGAAGGCTCAGGTCGCTGACAATGATCTTGCAAGCATCGTCGAGGAGTGGGATGACTAATCTTCTCACAGTTCGGTAAAAATTGTGGGCGGGGGCTTTCCCCGCCCATTTCGTAAATGGGAAGAAGCGGTCATGGAAACACTAGAATTTCTGGAACGCGCTCTGGGGAACACGGGATTTTACTGCGTCTTTGCCTCGCGGCTGAGTGATGGCAAGAAGATACAGAAGTTCTACACTTCTAAGCGCGATATTATTGATACAGCGGCAAACTTCGACGCCGAGGGCTACGATGCGTACTTCGCATTGGCTACGTTCAAGGAGCCCGTGTCCCGCAAGGTGGACAATATCGACACCCTGCACTCGTTCTATCTGGACCTCGACTGCGGCGCGGGGAAAGACTACCCCTCACAGGCTGCAGCGATTTCGGCTTTGCGGGAGTTCTGCAAAGCTACCAAGATGCCTAAGCCGATGATGGTTAACTCAGGGCGTGGCGTACACGTTTATTGGATGTTAACTACGCCGTTAACATATCCCGATTGGTACAAGCTGGCGCTTAAACTAAAGCAGGTTTGTATCGTTCAAAACCTCAAGGCTGATCCCGTTGTGACCGCCGATGGCGCTCGTATTCTGCGGGTTCCAAGCACCCACAACCACAAGGCCGACCCCGCTCTCCCCGTCGAATTTTTGATGGATAGTGCAAATAGTGTGTCAGTCGCGGAGTTTTCGGAGTTTCTCAGCGGGGTCGAAGCCCCGATGTTTACGCCCCGTGCCTATGTGCCACGGGAAACCGATGCTGTTATGAGTGCGCTGCTTGCCAACCGCGAGAGCGTGTTCAAGACTATCATGCAGAAGACTGCCGAGGGTAAGGGCTGCGCACAGCTTGCCTATATCTTCAAGAACCGCGCCGAGTTGCCGGAGCCCATGTGGCGGGCGGGCCTGTCGATTGCCAAGTTCTGCAGTGATGGGCTGAAGGCTGCACACAGGATATCCTCTGGGCATCCTGAGTATGACCCCGCCGAAACCGAAGCGAAGATGGACCGCATCAAGGGGCCGTATCTCTGCACTCGCTTCGACGAATACAATCCGGGCGGCTGCGAAGGCTGTCCACACTTCGGTAAGATCAAGTCGCCTATCACATTAGGTCAGCACGTGATTGAAGCCGACGAGGAAGATAACCAGTTAGTCGTGCGGACTAAGGCGGGCGAAAAGATACACGTTGTTCCTAAGTACCCGTCACCCTACTTCCGTGGGGCACGGGGCGGGGTCTATGTTCGCACCACCGACGATGAAGGCGAGATTGAAGAACGGTGCATCTACCACAATGATATATACGTTACGCACCGCCTGAACGACCCTGACCTTGGCGAGGTTGTCGCTATGAAACTGCACCTCCCCCGCGATGAGCCCCGCGAGTTTACTGTGCCCCTGACTGCCGTCACATCGCGTGAAGACTTCAGGAAGTATGTATCTCAGCAGGGCATCACTGTCTGGGGGAAGGATTTGGAGGCTCTTATGGTTTACACGACACAGTGGATACACGAGTTGCAAGCAAACAAAGAATCTATTGAAGCACGGCGTCAGTTCGGCTGGACCGACGAAGAGATGACCACTTTTATCCTTGGTGATAGCGCCATCAGCGCCACAGGGGTGGAGTATAACCCGCCCTCGTCTTCGACGGCAGGGCTGTTCCACGCCTTCACACAGCGCGGCACCCTTGAGGATTGGGTCAAGTTGATGGAGTTTTACACCCGCCCCGGGATGGAAATTCATCAGGCGGTGATCCTCTCAGGGTTTGGTTCTATCCTTATGCCCTTCTCCGCCGTGCACTGTCTGACGATCCACCTCAACGGCATCTCTGGGCTTGGTAAGACTACCGCAATGCTTTCGGCGGCGTCCGTCTGGGGGAACCCCGCTGCTTATATGTTGCAGGAACAGGATACGCAGAATACTAAGATGAGCCGTGGTGAAATCTGGCAAAACCTTCCCCTGCTTATCGACGAACTGACCAACGCATCGCCGACAGAACTGTCGAACCTACTCTACCAAGTCTCTGGCGGGCGGCAGCGTGGGCGTCTTAGTTCGGGGTCTAACGCAGAACGTCACCGTGGCTTGCCATGGAAGCTGCTGTGCATCACCTCCGCCAACGCTTCGCTGATCGAAAAAATCCGCGCAATCAAATCCGACCCAAACGCCGAAGCCATGCGTATCCTCGAATACACAGTGCAGCCACACAAGAATATCAGCAAAGTCGAAACTGATGCTCTGGCTAAGAAGATACTTGGTATCTACGGCCATGCGGGCCCTGTGTTTGCCCAGTACATCATTGAGCACCGCGAGGAAGTGCGGGCCCTGTACGAGAAGATGCAGCAGAAGATTGACGAAGCTGCTAACCTCAAGGCCAACAACCGCTTCTGGTCGGCAGGTGCTGCCGCGATCCTCACGGCGCTGTTGATCTGCAACAAAATCGGCCTACTGAATTACGACCCCAAGGGTATGTTCAAGTTCCTCGTGAACGATCTTCTGAAGGCGAACAACAACGCGATGACCGATATGTCGGCATCTGCACAAGATGTTCTTAACTCCTACGTCTTGGAGCACATCGACCAAGTGCTGCAGATCAAGTCCACAGAAGACCTGCGCAGTAAGCACGGGAATGGGTTGGATACGATCATTGTGCCAGAAGCCCGCCCACGTATGAATTTCGTGGCCCGCTATGAGACCGATGTGCAGAAGCTGTTCCTTGTGCCGAAACCGTTGCGGGAGTGGTGCACCAAACAGCAGATCAACTACGCTTCGTTCACCTTGGAACTGAAGAACAAGTTGGGGGCCCAGAAGGCCAAGGTTCGGTTGGGTAAAGGCACTCACATGAACCTACCGCCGACCGATGCTATCATCGTGGACTTTGCAATCAAGGAACAAGTAAGTGGTACGGAGGCTACGTGATCTAGCCCCAGACGGCCTACCTATCTCCGTGAACTGGGAAGACATGGAGGTAGGCTCTTCTATTTTTGTGCCGTGCATCAACATCGACAACTGCAAGAAGCAGGTCAAAGAGATTGTGGACAAGTTTGGCTGGATAACAATCAGTCAAGTTTGCATAGAAAACCATACATTGGGGCTTCGCATATGGAGAACCACATGATATAGACCCCCTGTGGCGATCTCCTCCCTGCCATGGGTTCTCCAGACCCTACTGGCCCCAGCTAAATGCTGGGGCTTTTTTATTAGTCCAAGCCATATTCCCGCAGCATAGACACAAAGTATGCTTCCGTAGCAGGGTTGAACGCCACGCCGTTGTGAGTGCGATCAGAGACGCGATCAAAAGACTTGCCGGAAGACTTGAGTGTATCCGTAGTGATCTGCAACTTGGGGCGTGTTGCACGGATTTTTTGGTTGTAGGCTTGGATATCCTGCCGCACTTCCGCCGCTTCATTGCGGTCTCCTTGCGACATCGCCAGATTATAACGGTTCAGCAGCAAGGTTCTTTCCTGCAGCGCAGTCTTCTCCATGCGGGCTAGCCCACGGGTAACTTCTTCGCGCTGCGCAAGTTCAGCGGGTTTGAAACCAGTAATTTTCCACATGATCTGCCCCGGTGACAGTTCGTCAAGCACGGGGTCGTTACGGCGAGTCTGCACGCCTTCGTTAGCAAAGCGGATTGCTTGCAAGGTGTTGCGCGGCAGCGGCGGCAGCATATTCTCTATACCGCGTTGGAAGTCACCACCCTGCCCAAGCGCGGCTTTCTTTGCCTCCGTAAGACCACTCAGGAACTGATTGCCCGTGGACCATGCAGGGCCACCGATGAGCGCAGCGAGGAAGTCCGCGTTAGACTGCGTGTTTGCATAAGGGTTAGCGCGGAACAGCAGGTCGTTCAGACCAGTACGCGACGAGATATCAATCCCCAGCGCCTGTGTCAGCGGGCCGCGGAACGCCCATTCACCAAGAGCCTTACGGGTCAGCATATCCGCATCTTCCTCGTCGTCATCAAGGAACATATTGGCGACCATGCGGTACAGACCATAGAGCGGAACACCCGACACACCTGCGATCAGCGCGGTGGAAAGCTGCAACCCCATAAGCTGCTTAAAGGCGGTGTTGCGCAGAGCACGAGACGCCTCGTCTTTTCCGGGGAACAAGTTTTCACAGCCCTGCTTGAGCATCTTGAACTGCATATAGGCGATGTTCATACCATAACTCTTGAACATCAGGGCGATGCGCCCCAGACCGCTTTGCGCGTAGCGTGGTGCAGCGGACAGCGTGTGCGTACCGTGCATCTCTGCGGTCATATAGGCAGCGGCTTCCGCGGCTTTCGCTTGCTTCTCCGCGTCCGTAAGGCTCTTTTCTGCCTCAGTCGGGTTCTTACGCAGACGGTCCAACTCCATCTGGTAGGACGCCATCAAGCTGACTTGGCGGTTAGACCGTTCGACCATGTGGAACGGAAGCCCTTGGAGCATACTCAGTTTATCCAGCATGGTTTTGTTTTGACCGAAGTTCTCAACGCCGAGAGTGTCATAGGTCAAGGAACGACTTAAAAGCCCCTGTGCCGCAGCCAGCTCGACCAGCGGAAGCATATCCTGCATTTGTTTTTTCTGGGCTTCCGACAGGTTCAGGTCCGTGCGAAGCACGTACTTCATTTTCCCGTTTACATCTTTCAACTCGAAGTAGTTGTCGATGGACGGAGTAGCCTTCACGCTGACCACATCGCCCGTGGCCGTGGTGAGTTTTGTGTTGAACCCACTATTCAAGAACAACTTGTACGCCGCACGGGTGTTGCGCGTGGTGTTAGCCAAGCCATACTTACCAGACAGATAGGGCACCATAACAATCGGCACTGCCGAGAGGTTGACTAGGGCCGACGAGATGTTGAAGCCGAGGGTGTAGGTGAAGGCAAACTGGTTAGCCGCCTTGGCTACTTCCTGCCAAGCGCCCTGTGCGGGGTTCATAGCGTTATCGGCCCGCATGACGAGTTCTTTGATCAGGGCGGTATGCACTGGACCTTTAGACACGGTGGTCATGCCTGTGGACTTGGCGTTGTTCGCGCCGTACTTGTCGCGTAGCGCCTTAAGTGCTTTGTCACGCTCCTCTGCGGTCTTGAAGCTTTCGAACTTTTCCTGTCCAGCGAACTTGCCAGTAGGGTCATAGTTCAACCAATACAGAGTATCCGTAGCGTCGATACCTTGGGCGGCGATGCGGTCGCGTATTTCCTGCACTTTCTGCATGAAGGGGTACCGAGCGGCCTGACGCCCGAGGGTGAATGCTTTGAGGCGGAAGGCTTCCAATGCGTCTGACTCGAAACCGCGGACCCCGCTACGGCTCTTGATAGCACGTGCGAAGCTTGTCTCTGGCAGGGCGTCGATAAAGAGTTGAGAGATGTCGTTTTGGGCTTTCTCGCTCACCTTGTTAGCCACAAGTGCGCTAAGCACATCACGTACAAACTTGGTCTCCGGCGCACCGATACGGTTACGCTTCAGGCCGTTGTCTTCGTACATACGCACTTCGGGTTGGCCGTCTGCGCCGATACGCACTCCGGGGACTTCGGTTGCTAGCAGAGCCCGTACACGATCCCGTTCAGCGCGAGTTTGGAAAGTCTCTTTAACTTCTTCGTCCTGCTGCGTTACAGGGTCGTACACCGTGTAAGCCATCCAATACTCGCCCTTACGAACGAGGGGGAAGTAGGGCTCAAGCGAACGGAAGTCGAAGAACCGCTCGTAGATGTTGCTCTTGATGGACTTTGCGAGGTTGGAGTCTTCCCCCAGTGCGAAGTCAATCTTTCGGCCAACCGCATCCCGCATAGCCATGAACTGTTTACGATAAGTCATACGCATCAGGTTATAGATGGCACGGCCTTCCGGCCCGAGAGCCCTCCAACTTGCTTGCATCTCGTCGTGCAGGGCGGCTTTTTCTAGGTTAGCGTTAGAGCCAGACTTAGCCTTTTCCTTGCCGTACTTGTCACGCAGTTCTTTAAGCTTAGCGTCCCGCTCCGCTGCGGTCTTAAAGCCCTCGTACTTCACGCCATCCTTGAACTCGCCCGAGGGGTCGTATTTGAGCCAATACTGCGCGTAGACATCACGGGTTTTTTCGGGGTCCACTTGGTTGATAGTCGAGAAGGCTACGATCTTGTTCAGGGTAGAGCGCTGCTGTGGGAACTTCTTAACCCATTCCTGCATACGGATCAGTGCAGCCTGCACTTCGCGGTCAGATGCAATCGTCGAGGCATCCAGCTTAGCCACAGCATCGTAGAGGTCAGGCGCATCCTTAATCCCCGCAACCGTAGCCACATCTGACAACTGCAGCAACGAGCTGAAGCCCAGCGCCCCCCGGGTTAGCAAGTCCTTAAAGTTCGTGTAGAGGGCCATGGCCCGGTTAGCCCAGTCGCTGCGGAAGGACTTAGTAGGTTCACCGAACTTCTGCTCCTCACGGAACATACGCGCCATAGCGCCTGTCAGTTCTTGTGGGTCATTGGATGCACGATACAGGAGCCCTTGGCCGGGATCAGGACGCGGACCCGTAACGTCAGACGCAGTGTCCAACAGTTGATCTAGGTGCATATCCAGATCATCCATCGTAGAGCCTAGCACCTTAGCTGGAGCCCCAAACACACGGCGGATGAAGTTAGCCACGGCATTCTTGAAGCGGGCCCAAGCCGAGAACTTACCAGCATTCGGGTAAGAGGCTTGCAACATATCGCGGAACATCTTGTTCGTGAACGCTTCGGCCACAAACTCGTGGATGTTGTTCATACCGACAGTATCGGGTCCAAGCGCCTTCTGGGCCTCCGTAAACAGCTTATTGAGTTGCTGCGTAATAGGCAGGCCGGAATTATTCAGAGCCTTATGGGTGAGAGCGTGAGCCACTTCGTGCAACACCGTGACGTTAGTCATGGAGTCGGGGGCACTGCGGTTGAACAAGATAGTGTCCGTAGCCGGGTCGTAAGCCGCAGCCATCGTGCGACCATCAGGGCTGGAGAGGGTATCAACCATCCGCACCTGAGTATCTTTGACCAACGTCCGCATCTTCATAGCCAGCTTGGCTAAGCGCGGTTCCGAAGAGGTTTCGGCAATGCTATACAAAGCACTATATAGGTTGTTGTTAGCCAGAAGGTTCTGCGTGACCGAGGCCAAACGCTGCCCAAGCAGGTTAGCGATATCAGACATACGCGCCAAGGCCCGGAAGGGGATAGCGTTGCTTAGCCCAGCTTCTTTCCGAATCGCAAACATTTTAGCAACAACATTGTCTAGCTGCGCTTGTTCGGCTGTGGCGATTTCGTTGGCCTTAGCTTTTGCAGCGGCATCGCGTTGCGCACGTTGTTCAGCGTAACGTGCGGATGCTTCTGGGTCTATTACGATCTCTGGAAGAGTAGTATCTACTTCAGCTAAGGTTATCTTTGCTTTGCGGTTTGCTTCTTCCAATGCTTTCTGAGTGCTGCGAATATCCTGCTCTTCGTCAAGGCTCTCGTCTGCAAACTGTTTGTTTTTAGCCGCTTCTAGTTCGTCTAGGCTGGCTGCTAGGCGCTTAATGCGCTCCACAGAGGACATAACTCGCCCTACAGACGCACGTTGCCCAGCGCGTGCATCAACCATCATTTGGATTTTACGCCAAGACTCTAGGTTTTGTGCGGCCCACGCCAAACCTTTTACCGCGGTTGCATTCCCATGCCCTTGGCTAAATTCGGTTTCTGCAGGGTCTACGTCTACCCCATTGTCGAGGGTTGCTTTGTAAATCCCAGCTTCTTTATCGCCTGCAAGGTCCACCATGTACATGATAGCGTCTATGGGGCGAGCAAAACGAGAGAAGTAGCTGTGGGCATTACGCGCCTCTACGCTACCTGTCTTTAGCTTACTCTTACTACTATTGATTAGCGCAAGAATTTTGCGCGAGTCTTCGGCAGTAGTAATTTCTGGCATATCAGCTTGCTGTGCTTCGCTGGGTTGAGAGTCGATAAGCACTTTATTTAGCGGTGCGTCTAGCTCGTTGGCCTTGGTCCAGAAGGCGTCCCGCACCGATTGGTGTGCCGCAACAGTTTCCGCAGTGGCACGTTCGGCCAAAGCGATCTGTAAATCGCGCAAGCTCGAATACAACTCTAGCTTTGTTTCAGTCAGGCTGACAGTAGGGCTAGTGTCTGTTGTTAGCAGCGTTGTGAGGAACCCAGAAAGGTCCGCGGACCCAAGACTTTGCGCAAATTCATTTATTTGCCGCGGCGTAAGATCGACAAGTTTAGTCTTACCCGCTTCTTTCGCTGTCTCCGGTGCGTTACGAGCATACGCAGCCCAATCAGTTTTTGGGCCTTCGGGCTCTGGGGCAAAGTAGCCCTCCAGTTCCTGCAGTTGTGCAGGGGTAAGCTCCATGCCGTAGGTGTTACGGATTTTATTAGCGATGTCTGCGACTTTTTCGCTTAGTGCAACGGGCTGTTCTCCCGTTGATGCTCCAAGTCCGTCAGCACCATCTGCAGGTGTATCCAATCCTGTGTCGATAGTCTGCGCAGCGCCTGCGGCGGATTCAACGGCATCGGGCTCAGCTCCGACATTTTCCGTGCCGAGTCCAGCGTCTTGAGCGCTAGTTCCAACTGCTTCAGAGTTAACAGCTTCGCCATTTTTCACCTTAGCTATAGGGGCAACAGACCCGAGTGCATTTTTATCTATGACTACGTACTCAGTACGGCCACGGGGGTCAGTACCAATAACAAGACCATACCCATCCGCGGTCCATTTTGCGATATCACTTTCAGATAAGCGCGTAATGTCCCCATCTTTACGCAGCACTTTTGTGCCGGGTTTAACAACTACGTCATACACTGTACCCGTAGCCCCAGTCATGTTGGCGTAGCCCTCTGCCTGCGAACGGTCGGCTACGGACGTTGCGTAGAACCCACCAAGCTTACGGCCTTTTTTGCCTTGCTTCTGCCCTTCGCGGACGATGCTAATAGCGTCCAAGGACAAGTCTGCACTGGGAGAGCCATGGATAAGACGCAATCCGCCCGAGCCAATTTCAGTTTCAGTAGGCGCAAGTTCTTCTGCAGGGGCAGGGGCGGTAGTTTTTTTCTTACCTTTTGGGGCAAGGGATGGCGGAGGGGGCGGGAAAAACCCCTGACTTGTATAGGCGTCCCGTTCTGCATCAGACATAGTTTCGTAAGTGGCTGTATCTACAGGCCCGGTAAAAATAGGGGCAGGAGTTTCAACAGGCTTACCTGCCGCATCGGCTTCTTCCTGCGCTTTCTTAGCGGCTTTCTCTGCATCTTTAAGAACTTTGTCCGCAGCAGCTTTGAGTGCGGGGTCGTTCTGCGTAGTTGTAGCGGACGCAGTAGCAGCGGCTTCTTCTACCTTCTTTTGTGCGGCGGCAACTTCCGCATCACTTGCGGGGAACAGTTCTTGCTGCGCTTCTTCCACAGGGGCTGGTGCGGTATTATTTGGTAGCTTAGCAGCTAACGCCGTTACCGCCGCCATTTTTTGCCGTGCTACAATGGACAGTTGCTTAGCTTTTTTCTTTAGCCCGGCAGCTTGCGGAGTACCTTCCGCGGCATCAGCGGCGGCTTTAGCTGCGGTAGCATTGGCTTCAGCTTCGTTAGATGCGGAAACGGCGGCGTCCAACTTAGCCGCTAGGAACGCTGCATACTCTGTTTCTTTAGTCGGGGGTGTTTTAGGCGCGGGAGCCTCACCAAACAAGTCACCTTGCTCTTGCCCCGTCTGCAACAGCGGGTTGGTGTAGAACGGGAGTTCCAACTGGGATTGGTATTGGTCTGCGGTAATTCCCGGAGGTGCAGCAGGAGGCGTAGCTGGGGGTGTAGCGGGCGGAGTAGCAGGAGGTGTGTCGTCTTCCGCTGCCGCACGGCGTTGGAACATTGCAGTAGTGCCGCGAACACCACCGCCGAGTACGCCGCCAAGAATACCTGCGTTGATATACTCGTTAATTGCTTCGTCGTCGTCGAGCGGCAGCCCCGCCTGCTTGCGTTCAAGGATTTGCTGCGTGATTTCTGTGGGGACTTCGGCTGCGGCACCTTCCGCAACGCCAAGTGCGGTGCGGGTCAACCATTTTTGCCCCGGTTTCAGGAAGCCGCCTAGCAGCAGTTTGTCCCCGATGACGTTTAGTGCAGACTGACCGATTGCGCTTGTGACCGCAGCGGTGACATCGACTTCGGATTTGCGGCCCGCCGCGACTTCTGCTTCCTGCCGCTGGACGTTACCGCCGAAGAAGGATGGGAAAGCTGTAACTGCGCCTGCGGCAATACCTGTAACTGGCCCGCCAAACAGTGTACCCGCCGCGGTAGCGGCAAGCGGTGCGGCCATCTCAGGGACGCTTTGGCCTAGACCTTCACCAAGATACGTAGCGAAAGAACCTAAACCTTTTACATCTTCCCATGTGGTTGGGGCAGGCTGGCGCAAAGAATCAAGGAAGCTCTCAGTATCCCCCGACTCCCGCATTCCTTTGCCCAAGTTCTGTAACGCATCAATACCAAGCCCAGACCCTAGATACTCCGCCGCGGTGCCTAGCCGAGAGTAAGCGCCAGCTTTGCCAAGTTCAAACCCGCGCCCGATTGCCGAGCCGTCATCTTCAGGAGCCGCGAGGGGCTTACCGATTTCGGTTTCGTATTGCTGAGCAAATACGTCCTCTTGTTGTGCGATGTACTGCCCGATACGAGCACGTTCTGTTGCAGACGGAGTATCCCCCCGGATGTTGAAGCTATAAGTGCGACCACTCATACGCCCGGGGGCTTGGAATATAGCCATGTCTGAACTCCATAGTTGGAGATACTATACGTGCATTAGTTGTGTTGGGCTAGAGGGGTTTACTCTTCCGGGTCTGCGAAGTCCTGCACTGCGGTGGGGTCTTCCGCCGTGCTAGTATCGACACTAGCAATTCCAGTAAGCGTGGAAGTAATTGCGTCATATGTGGCGGTGGCGGTGTTGTACCGATTTATTGCGGCTTGTGCTTTGCGCTGCGCCTCCGGCGAAAGTCCCAGTGAAGGGTCAGTCACATCCGAACCCGGAGTTAAGTTCATAGCCTTTAGGTCTTCGGCGGCGCGATTAACTTGGTTCATGTACGGGACTAAAGCCCGCGCTGCACCAGCAGAAATGCCAAAACCACCCCCAGCTTGTTGCTTAGCCGCGGCTGCAGCCAGAGCGTCATTGCGAGCCTGACGTTGCATGGCGATATCATACAGACCCTTGTTGAGCGCGAGCTTCTCATCTGTAGCGGTGTCCCGAGCCTTCTGGAATGCAGGGATAGCATTGGTACCCGCTTCGCCAATTGCGCCGAGCAAGGTGGGGCTCTGAGACGACATCATAGACATACCCATCTGTGCGAGGGCCATCCATTTATCTTGCTTGGCTTTCTTATCGGCATTAGCCAGCGCATCCATGATGGCCTGCTCGTAGTCAGAAGGCTTAGAAGCCCCGCCGCCACCGCCACCGCCGCCTTTGTTAGCCGCAGCATCTTGCGCGGCTTTTTCTTCGGCAGCTTTTTCTTCGGCAGCTTTTTTAGCCGCGGCTTTGGCTTGCGCGGCTGCAGTGGCCGCGGCTGTTTGGCCCGGGCGGGCGAGAGGGGAGGCGTCAGGAGTAGCTTCGGCAAGGGCAGCGGCACGTTGTGCGTCTATAGCTTGCTGTTCCCCTAGCGTCCGTCCGCCAAATACCCCTGCGGTCCAGTCATATGCTGGAGGCATCGGAGGAGCCGGGGTAGTGGGAGTGACGCCCGGGGCGTTTGCGGCGTTTTGTTCCCAATCTTCGGGTACATAAGACGGGTCATCTAACATGGACCGGATATCAGCGGCTTGTTGGTCGTTTAGACTTTCTACCGAGGCCATATACTGTTCTTCGGTGGGGCGGTTGCCTGCCTGTGCGGCGGCAAGAAAATCCGCGTAGGTCATAGGACGAACCGTTTGCCCTTCGTACATCTTTACGACACCGCCGCCAGCCATGCGCTGGGGCTCGCCACCCTGCGGGAGCGACATGATACCAGTATTGTTTGCCATGTCTGTCCGTGGTGCGAGAGACTGTGCCATCTGCGAAGCGCCTTCTTGCGGGACACCTGCAGCGGCAACAACATCCTGTGCAACTGTAGTTTGGTTCTGGCTAGCTTGCTGGGCTTGGAAACTCTCACGCATCTTCTTACGGCGGTTCAGCTCCGACACAACGAGGAACGGCGGCGTGTCCTGTGAAGGCATCTGCATAGCTTGGCTAAGCTGCTGATCAGACAGATTCTTCAGGTTGTCTTGGAGCTGTACAATGTTCATGATTCTACCTTACCCGAAAAGCGAGTTGTATGCACCGATAGCTGCAATCCCTGTGCCTAGGGCTTGCGTGAAGGGGCTAGCTTGTGCCGCGGTAGCGGTACCACTTTGCTGTCCCACAGGAGATAGGGGGAGCCCCTGCAGAATGTTAGAGAAGTTGTTGACTTGGTTCTGGTTATAGTCACGCTGGTTTATGAAGTCCTGATAACCAATGTCCAGCCCGGCTTGCTCCATACCCATCTCTTGCTTGCCCGCGGCTTCCAGCAGTTTCGCGGCCTCGACATCGCCCGCACGTGCCTTTGCTTCTAGCGAAGCTAGCTGCTGCGCCGAAGAGTTCTGGAACTCTAGCCCTTTAAGGCCAAGCGTATCGCGGTTGTAGTTCTCGCTAGATTGCCCACTTTGCACGCGGGATAGTTCCGCAGCGCGAGCCTGTTCGTTAGCCATACGCGCTTGGCGGTCAGCTTCGAACATCTTTTGTGCGTCAGAGTAGGCGTCCCGCAGTCCTGTGGCCTGCGTCAAGTTTTGGCGATTGAGCAGATCATTTTCGGCCAAGCTCTGTTGAACAGC
>Ga0181356_1000914_pt1 | contig 12975 bp, 32 predicted proteins | sample Fa13VDMM110SN_FD_130104 | JGI IMG/M metagenome (GOLD analysis project Ga0181356, IMG submission 130104) | Freshwater viral communities from Lake Michigan, USA - Fa13.VD.MM110.S.N | ecosystem: Environmental > Aquatic > Freshwater > Lake | place: USA: Michigan | collected 2013-09-24 | reverse complement strand
AGATTGCCCAAAAATAAATAGTTTGTGTCATCTTATCTATAACATCTAACACATCTGGAATATCCACATATGAAATATAGAACGGAAGGCGAGAAGGATCCTTTGAACCATCGCGGGCTCCTGGAAAATGATCCATGTATGCTACTAACTTTCCGTGATTTCCTAGAATAAAGCTTCTCCATCCAAGATGGGTCACATTTAGAGGTTCTTCTTTAATCATCTCTCATCCTCGGGTTGGACCGGTCGGATCATCTAATTCTTACTCCGCCTCGATAATGTCGGAGCGGACCTCTCCTATGAACCGGAGCCCTTCTTTGAGAATTCCAAACCTGATTAACTTCCCAAAGCATAACAAACTTATACATCTTTTCGGTGGACTCAACAAGCAGCCATTCTACTTCTGATCCGAACTGATAAAAGACCAGGGTATCTCCAATCTGATAAGGTTCAACTGGATTCATAGGAGATTCCAGAGAATGAAGTCCATTAAAGCCGGATGATTTCTGGATACTTCTATCATCTTATCCATAAAAATCGTTGGATAGGTAGGAGTTTGATTTATAAAATAGAATGTCTCCTCTGAGAACATAATTCTTCCAAGATGCCGAGAATCATAAACAAAATCTAAAATATACAAAATACCGTGTGGTTGCTTCCATCCTGACAAGGCGATCCTAACCTGCGGACTTTTGCTTATTACTAAGTGTGGACCATAATCAAAAGACCCTGATTCCACAAAATCTTTGAATGGCTGGTAGGAAAAGTTAGGTTTGATGATGTTACTCATACGAAATTCCAAAGGCACCATTCAAAATGGTGCGGCATGTTAATTCTGAGCAGCTCAAAAAATTCATTGGGCGAAACGTGGCGGACGTATTTTTTACCGGAAATTATTTGGGCAGATGAATCCTTTTCGGCAAAGTCGAAAAAAAGATAAAGCCCTGATCTAGAAAGATGTATATATCCTCCCAGCGCGGAGGGTCCTAATCCAAAGAATCTAATATATCCTCCGGGATAGATTTTGATAGATCCCTCTTCGGAACCGTTCCTTTCTATTGGGAATGATTTGAAAATACGATCATTTGATTCAAATTCAGCGTCAATTCTTTTGAGAAAATTGCAGATTGATTCTCTGTCTAGCATGGGCCTCACATAGAGAATAGGTGTTTGCCCGACTTCAAGAAGTCGAGGATAAATTTCCCTTGTCTCTTGAATTCCATCCCTCTATCTTTCCCGGCAGCATCAGCAGCAGCATGAGCAGCACAAGCAGCATTAGCAGCATGAGCAGCATGAGCAGCATAAGCAGCATCAGCAGCACAAGCAGCATAAGCAGCATCAGCAGCATAAGCAGCCGCCCTCAACTCTTCATTTGAAACCGAAGAATCATCCTCAATCCACTTTCTAACTATAGAAAGACAAATCTCAGCTTCGGGGATCTCCTTCTTCGCATAGTTTTTGAGAGCGTAATCGGCAAACTCAACAGCAAAGAAAACCAGAGCCTTATGGGATATCACTCCAAGATAAAACTCTCCATCTTCTTGGATGGAGTAAATCTCAGATTGGGGATTGAGACTACGAGAAAGCCTATCCAGAGTTACTTCTTTGGAAGTACCAGATTTTACGATTTTATAGTTCATTCTTGATCCAGAGCTTCCAAGATTTTGACAGCAATAAGGCTCGGATGGTTGAACTCAACTCTACCTTCAAGGATTTTAATAATCTTCAAGTAACGACTATCAAAGATTCTTTCGCAAACCTCAAAGTCAATCTCCTCTCCATTCTTTAGAAAGATCTTCTCAAGATCGGACTTAACAAGATCGGCTTCTGACTTTGAGTTGAACCTTGCTCCCTCCTCGACATACCAGTAAGGAGCGTCCCAGTCCCACGAATCCTCTCCTTTATTCCAAGAGGAAAGAAACTCGCCGGTAATGTTATCATAAATAACAAACTTGGTTTTCATCATCCCTCGTCAACTAATAAAACGATTGGATTTAATGCGGGCGACCTGCATTTCAAGCTCCACAACTCTATCTTCAAGTTCCGCAACCCGATTAGAACTTAGTCTAATAAGTTTGGATTGAGAGTGGATAGCAAAAAGGGCTGAGGCGTAACTAATTACAAATAAAATCATCGCAAGAATTTGAAACATTGGGCATCCTATAGGTCAAGTATTATTTATAAGGTTAATACTAACCTTATTTATCCTGCGTTAAAAGATGAAATGATAACTCCGCGACTAACCGTCGGATCTGCAACACCAATTAGTTTAACTGAAATGTTGGCTATGTCATTTGCCCAATCGCTACGATGATATTTCTTTTTGGTTGGAGTACCAAAGCTTGAATCTCCGAAATAAGATGAAGTAAAGTTCCAACCATTGTCCCACTCATATCTTCCTGACGGGCAAATCTTTCTTGCTTCTTCCTCATTCTCTGCCGCAACAACGGCAGAATCATAAGTATCCCATCCTTTGGATTCGTGTTGACTCAAAAGATAAAGGTTCATTCTGACGACTCCTTATCCTGAAAGTCCTTCATCTTTTTGTGAAGGGCTCGGAGAGCATCAATCTCGCATCCTTCTTCATGGGGAAAGGGGATCTTATCCTGCTCCCTAGAGTCAAGGTTGTAAACACTAATATTCTCATAGGGGGAGTTCCACTCCTCCTTTAGATAGTCGGAGATTGTCGGAAGAATATCTCGGTCAAAAGCTTCCTTGGTGATATAGTTTTTAACGTAATCATCTTCCGAGATTTGACCGGAACATAGCGGGCAAGACCTCCAGCTTTGATCCGGACCACCGGAGTGGTCTCCGTAAACATCCATCTCTGAAACTTTGAGAAGCAGGGCGATCTCTTCACGGGTTAGTTGCAACATAATGACCTCTTTTATTTTGGTTGGAACGGACTACTTGGCAGCCGTGCCAACAATATAATCACGGATTGCGGCTTGTCAACCGGCTTTTGAAATTAACCAAGGCTAAAGAGATAGGCGTCAGACTTTAAAAACTCAAAGACTGCCTCGAATTTCTTTGCTAAAATATTTTCATATTGAAAAGAATTATTACATTCCATTTTAGATGTTGCTTTATTTGCATAAACTAAACAGTCGTTGTTAATTACCCCTAGCATCTTTTCATCTCCAGAGCTAAGAATTTCTGCAACCTCAGAGCCCGGCCAAATCAGCCACATTAGAGAATAATTTTCTGAATTAAGTGTATTGTGATCAAATGCATTAAATAGTATCTTTCCTTCATCGGTGGCATAGATTGCATATTGCTTCCCATATAAGCTAACAACATTTCTAGATTTATTTTCCATCCAACTCCCAAATCATTTCTTCTGCCACCCTTGGAAATCTTTGGATCGTCCAATTTGCCGGAATAAACCTTGGCGGATAAGAGATAAAAAAGGGCACTACAGTTTCCCGTAGTGCCCCAGCTATAGATAATTTTAGCGACTCAATTCCTTAACTGCCCGCTCTCCCTTATCCACAATTCCAGAGGCAGTCTGGTCTACCCTACCTGTAATCTGCCTTGCATCAGATGGGTTATCTCCCGCCCAAGTAAGCAAGAGATAAGTTCCGGCAAGAAGGGCTACAATATAAAAGATATTCTTCATTATTATTCCTTAGTAATACTCGCCATAATCTTCCATGGAATTACGATAGCCAGTCATCCAGTCATTCCAAGCCAATGTTTCTTGCTCAAATGGACAGTGACCGACAGCATCGGAACCAAGAGTATAGCCTTGAAAATAACCCCAAAGCCAGCCAATAGTTGTAGGCTTTCCGGTGGGCATCTCCCAGCCTTCCCGCCTTGCTTCGTTATAAAGACTACTAAAATTAGCCCACATTAGACCTCCACCGATTCAATTTTTACAACTCTAACGGAAACAATTGCTTCTGAGCGATCATTACCGGCCCGACCCAAAGCCAGAATCTTTGCCCCCGGCTTAATTCCATAATCGAAAATAAACTGACTAGCCTCTGATTTAGTATCGAACCAAACTGTATCATGGCTAATACTTGGACCTGCGGAAAGATACCCTACGTCAAACTGATTTTGCTCCAGCCAATACCACTTGGTATCAGATAGCTGAATTTGAATGGCATAGGTATCCATCTCTAACTCCACTTAGCCGAAACCTTCATCACACCGGCACGAAACTTCTTCGGAAGATCGGTAGAGAGGGCGGCCTGGAGAGCCTCAACCTCAGACTTCACAAAGTCAATGTCAGACTTAGCAGCATCACCCACCTTATCTCCAGACTTAAGAGCATCAGAGGCGGCATCAGTTACCATCGCCATGATATTCTCTCGCTGAAATCCCGCCTTATGAAGTGCGATAACCAGCACATCAAGAAGGGGAAGGTGAACAGTCGGAGTATACTCCACCGACTCTCCAATAGAGAGAGTTCCCCCGGTACAGCTAACAGAGAACGGTTCAATCTGGACCGCAACAGAATGACCGACAGCCTTTCGGGCTTCGTCAATCTTCTTATCGGTCAGAACGCGGGAGAGAGCCAGGATTTGAGCAGGAGTAAGATTGGTCATTTTAGATCTCTAATGAATTGTTTGGCGAAGGATTATTCCTCTCGCCCATATAAGTTAAGCACCGTGGGTCGAAAGTCAACCCACGGTGCAACTTTTTGTTTAGTCCGACTGACTCTGACAGAATCGAGCCATCACATCTCCAAACTTTTCGGTAACATGGCTATTGATCAGTCGAACGATAGCCTCTCCGTAAGTCTCTCCACTTCCAATCTGGGCGGAAAGAACAATAGGGTTTCCACGAAGGAGACGACCCTCTGCAATCTCCCGACCAAGAGGGCGAGTGAATCGATCACGATTGGAGCAGAAGGAGGCACCGAGAGTAACTTCGATTTGAGTTTCGGAAGTCCGACGAGCGTGGTAAGCTACCGTCACAGGATGACGACGACGAGGAATGAAAACATACTGAAAGCGAGTCATGTGATATACCCTCCCTGGATTTGATTAGGTGCTGCTCTGAGCGCGGTTCTGACGCTTCGACCAAACTTCACGCTGGCCCGTCCCGTCGTCAATCGACACCCGATTGAATCGATCAATCCCTACATCATAAAGGGGCTGAAGATCGCCCTCTGCAATACGCTGAAAAATCTCGGTGGAAAACTCATAACACTCGGCGTGCTTACCAGCAAACTGACAATAGACAAACATTCGATTCTACCCTCGGTTAAATTATTTTATAGGAGTCAGAAGCGTTAACCGTACCGCGACCTTCCCCGGACAAGAACACTATATCCTGACAACCGCCGGTTATCAGATTTTTTTTGAACCTTGAAGTTTTATCTTTGGAGCCGCAAAAGAATCGGCTCTCTTCTCACTAGGGATGGATTTTGATATTTTTATCTCACCTACATACACACGGGAGCGTGAGCGTGCAGATTTGCCCATCCGAAAACTACCCTTAGTAGGTTGGAACCTTTCCTCGAAAGTAGCCTCCGCTTAAAATTTCTTTCTTGAAGCTAATCAGATTTACAATCCTACGATCCTGGAGATAGAATTCAGGGCTCCCAATCTTGAACATCCCACTTACCTGTGGAGCGTCAAAGGCAAAACACTTTTCGCGCATATCAACTTCGTGAACAAAGTAAACGCGAAATATGCGGTTTGGCTTTAGAAAGCTGTCGGTATCGTCGTCTAACCTTACGATCAGGATAGGCTCTAGAATAGAGTCCCCGTGATCATAATAGGTGAGTAAGCAGATGTCTAAGACCACAAGCTCTTGACCCAGACAATCAAGTATGGGAGTGAATTTTGCGTCAGGCATATTGCGATTAACCTTTGCTACTAACAGTTAACGCTAGACTTGGGAAATATACCGTCTGCTCTATTTCAGTGGTCGTTAAGCTTGGTAATTGAATAAGCAACCAGAATGGAAAAAGAAACTAATAGGGCGGAGATCCCAAATGGAAACATTACATTTACTGCCGCAACAAATACTGCAATTGTCACAACCAACATCGGGGTTAGATAGGCTTTCATCCTTCCGCCTCCTTCCCTCCCCCTATATCCTGAGAGCCGCAGGTTATCAGACTTTTTTTGACGCCAAAATAATATTCCAACTGTGGTAGAAAAGTTGGGTTTTGTTTTATATATTGGGAAATTATTTTCAAAGTAATTAGGAAGAGACTGGTGTAGTCTATCGGCTATATCTTCCTCATCTAATCCGATCTTCAGATTTATATATTGTAGCGTCAAGAGTTGAGAGAATTGTCTTGACAAAAGGGGGTTTGCCAAAATAGAGAAGAGATAACCAGTCCATTCCTTGTATTTTGCATTACACCAGATTCCATTCTGATCTGCCGGTGCGGCGCGGCTATTCCGGCATTGGAATCAGAAGCTCGGAGAGCGGTGGTTAGTCCGCTCTCCGAGCGGGGCTTAGATGCCCGTCTCTTTAAAGAGTTTTATGCAGGTTTTAAACGGCTCAACCTGATTGGTCATCTCTGTTAAAAAACGAGGAAGTGAAAGATAATCGCCGCCCTCGCTTCCATAGCGGGCAATATGTAATCCAGAATCTTGACAAACATAAAAGTCGTATAGCTCGCCTTTGACTTCCTTGGATCCAAGAAAGTTGCAGAGTTTGCAATCATGTTTAAAGGCAGGGTGTGGCTTATTACTCATAGGCTCTCGATTGGTGTTGCGGTCAGGTTTACCTTTACAATTCTAATTCCCAGAATCTTTCTCATGAACTGCCCATACTCAATATGCCCCATGTCAGAAAAATAATTTATAATTGTTTTCTTGGCAGTCTCTTCTGAGGAAAGGACCAATCCATAAAAGCTGGAGCTGGCTACCATACACTCTGAGAAGTGTTCAAAGGTAACCCAAAGCCAATCATCATCGCCTTCGACGCTAACTTGAATGGTATAAAAGTCTGACTTCATTATTTGTTCGCCGCCTTCGGTGTCATAGGGCCTTAGAGGATGTCTATCTTGATTACGTTTCCTCCAGGGTAGTGGTAGTCAATGTCCAGAGTTTTTTCATTTCTGGAGAGTTCTCCATCCACATCTGCTGCGTCATAGAAGTCTTGTTCGGCAGAATCGCAAAGCCATCGTTTAAAAAGGATTGCGGTTTCTACACTATTGCATCGAATGATGATCTCATTTGAATCTGGATCGAAGGGAGAGATACCCATTCCTGCGATACCTCTGCCGTTAAAAGGTGACTTCTTCACCTCCTTGTCGCAGAGATCCGAGAATGAATCATTCATTCCCTGTAGGAGGGCCGCGCCCATTTCGTCGGACTTTTGAAGAATAATTGCGCTAACAACAGAGGCAATTCTTTCCACTTCCTTGTAAGCCGTCTCTCCACTATACTGAATGCGATACTTATTCATGATATGATACTCCTTAATTAATTAGAGGTTGTCTTGGCGGGGAAGATTAAGAGGGTGATTGAGCTTGCTTATAATCTTATCATTCATGGTATTCTCCGTTAAAAACCTCTGGATGCCAAATGAAAAACTCCAAATCTTCTGGATAGTATTTTTCTAGCATTGAAAGAAACTTATCCTTTGTGGGATACCCACCCCGATTATTTGGGGTGCCGTCAGCAGAATGCTCTACTGCCCTTATAAAATTATCACTAATTCCATAAGTATCGTGTGGCTCGAACCTCCAAAGAATAACTCCATCAAGTAGTCTAAAGATAGAGTCAAGATAAGTTTTGTCCAACATTGGAAGGACAACATGTATTCCATCTTTCTTATCATCATTTAAGAAATGCCTATTTTTCCTTTTAATTACCTTCATCTAATCTTTATTCCTAAAGAAATCATCTCTTGTAATTCCCCTGACTAGAGCTAGCTCGTCTGGAGAGGATACTCCGGTCGGGTGTTGAGAGTCGTAAAACTTTCCATCTAGAAGCAGGACGGCATGACTAAAATCAAAATAAGACTCATCAATTTGATCTAACCAAATCACTTCTCCGCCATACTTTGCTTCTGCCGTGATTGCCCACTCTTCGCACCAGCCGCAGTTAATGTCCCAAGAGTTTGGAAAGTCTGGAAGATTTCCGGGAAAGTGAGTTAGGATTGGCTTAAGTTTGGTGAGACGGGATAGAATCTCTGCGGTTATATCTGAAGTATTAATCATTTCTATAATCCGGGCTGGTGGTTATACCAAGAAAAGTTGGTTGCCGGTTTTCAAGAAGTCGAGGATAAACTCACCCTGCCTAATGAATTCTTTATCTTTATCTTTCCCAGCAGCATAAGCAGCATTAGCAGCATCAGCAGCAGCATAAGCAGCATAAGCAGCATTAGCAGCATCAGCAGCAACATAAGCATAAGCAGCAGCATAAGCAGCATTAGAAGCAGCAGAAGCAGCAGCATCAGCAGCATAAGCAGCATAAGCAGCATAAGCAGCAGCTCTCAATTCTTCGTTTGAAACAGAGGTATCATCTTCGATCCATTTTCTTACTAAAGAAATGCAGATTTCAGCTTCTGGATTCTTCTTCTTTGCGTAGTTTTGAAGAGCATAATGGGCAAACTCGGTAACAAGGAAAGCCAGGGTCTTATGAGAAATCATTCCAAGGTAAATCTCTCCACCTTGGAGGTAGTAAATCTCAGAATGAAGTTTGAGATTACGAGAAAGCCTATCCAGAGTTACTTCTTTGGAAGTGCCAGAGTTTACAATCCTATACATAGCTTACTCCGTAATCCAGCAAAGTGCGGCACAGTAAAGCTTTCCGGCCTTAGAAACAGCCTTCGGTGCTCCACATTTACAACGGGAAATGTTTGGAACACTAGTCCAAAGATCCCGGCCTCTCTGTAAAACACGCTCCACAATCTCTTCCATCTCTCCAGTTCGATTGACACGGGTAGACTTAGAGATCGGAGTAAAGCTATTCTTGGTAGAATCCTTCCAAATAAGAGTCACACGAATAGCATCCTCTCCATCTCCCCGTGCCACACCATCTACCACAGAAGTATATACCCTAATGGAAAACCCATTAGGAAGCCCGCCACGAGTCATCTGAAACTCTAGGACAGTCTCACCCGGCATAGGCTCAGAAGTCTCCTTAAAACCCTTCTCAGAGAGTGTGGAGAGGATCATAGAACCAAGCTGGCGACGATGATCTAGAGACTGAGGATTATAGGTCATTTTTAAATCCAAAAAAAAGGAGAGAGGGTAGTCCTCTCTCCTTCTGATTAAAAGAGCTTTACACTTTGGCTGAGGGTGCTCTTTCGAGACGGAGGCTTAGATCCTCCCGTCACCCTTCCAGACTGGATTCGGACTGACTTGCTGGAAGCGGAAACTGTACGGGTCTTGACCGGAGAGACGGTTCGCAAAAGATCGAAGTCTGCCTGAGTATAACCCTGAGCGAAAGCCACCTGATAAAGAGATGCGTTAAGATCCGCCCTGGCAATCATGCCAATCATCTTAGAGAAAGAAGGGCTTTGACGCTCCGAAAGAAACCAGTAGCTTTGACCTTCGTTAGAAGCGAAAGAATAAACGTCACCATTGAAATTGACTCGGATAGACATGGTAGAATCCTTGCTCTGATTAGTTTTTGGAATTACTTGGGAGGATAGATGGTGATCAGATCCGAATCTTCATCTTCGTCAGAATCAGAGTCGGGAGAAATCTCCACCTCAATCCGGGTTACATCTTCAATGGAGAGAATCGAATCAAACTGATCGTTGATAATTCGATTTGCAAGATTGACATTACCCCTGATAAGAGACAGGCGATTCGGCTCCAAGATAGGGATCGGATGAATCCCTTCACCGAGGGCAGAGTCAGGCTTAGTGGTAACGTACATAAAGGCCACGATTTATCTCCTACTTACTTAGTTAGTTTGTTTAGATCAGAAAAGCTTGACAAAACCTTCCTCAGAACCGAAGCGAATACCATCCTTCTCTACCATCTCCCAATGACCGAGAGTGGTTGGATTGACCGACTGCCAGCCCTCAGAGATAAGAGCCTCCATCCTAATCCGCTCCAGAGCACCATTGACCCGATCATTAGGGGAGAAGTATCTCATACGCCATTCCCACCGCTCATAGGTATCACAAAGATCGTCGTTGTGAACCACATTGATTACCCATCCCTTCCGCCCCTTATACTGACTCGTGTTCGGGTTCTTATTGAAGAGAGTAATGTTGAGATTCGTCGCCTTTGCCATCGTTGCCTCCTTACACTAACCCTATATCCTGAGCCCCGGAGGTTATCAGACTTTTTCTAATCCCTCTAAACTTTCGGACTTCGGGCGGGTAGCTCATCGCCGCTCCCATAAGATAGCCACGATGGTAGGGAAGTCAATTCGGAGCAAAAGATTTTCAGAAGATTTGTGATTTGGCTTCGGGGTGGCTCTAACTATTCCGGCAAAGGTCGGCCGGCTGATTATCCGAGAGGATTACCTCTAAGACTTGTCCTCATTTACATGAGGCTCATCTTCATCTTCATCAAGCAAAGTCTCTGGGATTTTAAGATCTTTTAAAATCCCAAGTTGTTTCAAAGCCAGAAATAGAGGAATCTTTATGGAGACTCCCTGATCTGTTTTCGTGACAATATCTCCTCTTTCGGAAGAAGGATCTTGGCCCTCCTGATTACCAATAGCATCCTGAACGCCTTTAATAAATATTTCAATCTCAGCATCCCTATCATGGCCAAGCTTAGTTAGGGTTTGAAGGAGGGCGGAGATCTTTTTTTGTTTTGAATTCATATCAATCTCAAAATAAATAATAGAGTGAGAATAGCCAAAACCCCCAGAAGAGGGTTTTGGTTTGTGGTTTTTGCTACCTATTCGGCGTCGGAATCCCCTCATACGCTCCAGACTCCCCAGGGTTTCTAAATTTTAATAACGCGCGCTCTCTCAGGTATTCCTCAGGATCTCTTGTCACTAGTCTTAGGCGTCCTATTTTTGGAGGCGCCTCATCATTAGAAACAAATTTTCCTTTTTCTAAATATTCTAGGACTTTCTTACCAGGAAGAAGAAGATAAGAGAAACCTTCCGTCATGGTATCCCTAAGGTAGTCTTCTTCATCAGAAACTCCATAAACAAGCCAATACGGCCTTTCGCCCTCTGGAGTTTCATATTCAAAAGAATAAAATAGATTTGGGCTAACTTCCCTGATTGTTTCGGGAAGTTTTAAATCTGGATTATAATCCTTTCTAGGTTCTGGCGAGGCGGAATATTCAGTAGTTGAAGGATTACCAATTCTTTTTCGTAGTGTTATTGTCTGAGTAGGTGGAGTTCTTTCTGAGCTAGGATTCCCCGAACTAGATTCTTCATCTGTTAAACTAGGACTCTCCGGGCTAGATTCTTCAGCTTTCGGACTTAAAAAATTCCGGGATAAAACAAGTACTGTTCCCACATCTTTCGTAAAGAACTTATTTTCCTTAATGTGTTCGATGGCTTTTTCAATCTGGGCATCGTCGTATCCTTCCCGTTTAAGACTATTGGCAACACTGTTCAGCGTAGCCTTATGAAGTAAACCAAGTTTGGGTGGCTCCGATGCCAGTCTTATAATCTCTAGATCGAGAATATCTGCTTCCTTAGTCAAGCCAAGAGAATCTAACCTATTTGCCACCTTTACTAGTTGAGCCAACATAAAAACTCCTAAATTTTAGTACTGCATTGAGTGCAGACAAAATAATAGATTCTAAGATCCTACAGAGGATATTGTTCGAGACAAAGAAGAGACCCTCTGTTGGAAATTAAAATAGATTTCTTATATCAGAGGATTGTGTAGTGAGTGGTTCATACCGAATGAAATTTAAAAAATAAAAATATTTTTTAGAAAAATTATGGGTAAAGTTTATTCAGCCGCCCTAGACCGAACACTCCTTCCTTCCTCGTTATTTTTTTATTGTTTTGCTACCGTTATTTTTCCTAGCTTACTTTGCTCTACACCCATCCAGCAAGAGAATTAGCCTCAGTCTCTTGTTTTATTGTGAAAACCCAAAAAGAAAAGCCCCCTCAGACTTAACTGAGGGGGCAGACTAGACTCTATACTGAATCTAAAGATAGATTGGTAGCTATTCCTCTTCCGGGGAATTAGCACCATTATAGATTTCGTTAAAGTAGTTAGAGGCTTCTACGCTGGCAGGCTCCAGAAAGAGATCGTAATAAGTCTCGTGTTCTTCGTCAGTCAAGAAGATTTCTTTTCCATCCTCAGAATGGATGCTCCTAATAACAATCTCGTCAGAGTCGGGAGGTTGGTGATAAGAGCCCGAGAATCCAAAGTAGTAGGTTACTTCCGCCGTTACCTGACCATACTCAGGAAGGGGGAGGTGGACGGTGCAGTTATAGTTACGAGACATGATAGCTCCAGATTATCAGGAGTTAGAGATGACAGTACGAGAGATTACGGTAATTTCCGACTTCTTAATTTGAATGTCCCAGCCTTCGCCAGTTACGAGGATTACTGGATTAGTTTCGGATTGAATCGCGGAACGTGCTTCCTCTTCAGTCTGGAAGTTACGAACCAAAACACCATAAGCAGACCACCACCATTCGATACGCATCTTATTTTTCCCTTGGATTGATTGGTCGGAACCTCCAATAAAATAACCACCGCAAGAGGTTAATCAAGCGGTGGTCTAATAAAATTTAGAGATTATCTGTTGCCAATAAGACCCGAGCAATAGTCGGATCTTACTTTCCGAAGTAACTCTTTTCTACCCAAAAGATAGTGGTCCCCAGCTTAAGATTGCCGGAGAGGGGAACTTCCCCCATCTCAACAACCTTTACCGGAATGACTCCATATTCCTTGGAGTAAACATAGTTTACCTCACTTACTGTAAGATCGGCTGGGGCAAGGATACAATCCTCAGAAGGATATAGGAATCCCTTTGCCCCAAGCTTGGAAAGAAATAGTTTTGAATTTTCTGGAACCTTAATTGTCATAAAAACCTCGTTATTAAATTATACTGAATAAAAATAGAGAATCTATTTCTCGATACCCTTTTGAAGAATGGAGAATAGCTTT
>Ga0181356_1000913_pt1 | contig 12981 bp, 28 predicted proteins | sample Fa13VDMM110SN_FD_130104 | JGI IMG/M metagenome (GOLD analysis project Ga0181356, IMG submission 130104) | Freshwater viral communities from Lake Michigan, USA - Fa13.VD.MM110.S.N | ecosystem: Environmental > Aquatic > Freshwater > Lake | place: USA: Michigan | collected 2013-09-24 | reverse complement strand
TACCTATTTCAATACTAGTCTTTGGTTTGAGTATCTGTACCATTGCTTTAAGTAAACGATAGTGTTCACCAGGGTTTAGATTCAGATATTTGTAGTCAGGTAAGTCTCTTTTACCACCAGCTATCAAACCGAAATGTGCTTTCTCCATGGCTTGACTAACTAGCTTGACTAGGAAGTTATTTGGGTGAGACTGTTCGGGAACGTAACTCATGAGGCTGGTGTCAGTTGACCTTCAAAACAATATGTACCAATGTGCGCTAGTTGCGCCCATGGTGCAGCGTATATCTTCCCACCAATCTTCCGATAGATGTTACAGAAATGATAATCCTCTGAGAGTAATCGGTTCGTACCATCCTCAATGCTAGTAGCAAAGTATTCATGGATTAAATCAGACTTTAGGGTATTCCCTAAGTCATGTACATCATTGGTGTAGGTTGGCACATGATCTCGCAGTTCATCAAACACACCTCGCTTGATTAGCATGAATCCTGTACCACCATTAAATATTTCTACTGGCTCACCTACTGGCACAGTTACTTCATTCACATAGTTCACTAAGTTGACTACAAAGCTACCTGTATGTCTTTTTAGTTCATCGTTAGAAACACCATTGTCCATAGCACGTCTGACTGTATCCCAATTAACTTCCTTCTTTGGATAAATACCACAGATTACCTCTTTCTCAGCGTTTAGCATCCTGATTACGTCTTGTGCTTGAAACCGAATGTCTGCATCTACGAAAAACAAATGCGTACAGTCTGTATCTAAGAAAGCCTTGGCTAATCCATTCCTCGCACGGGTTATCAGGCTCTCATTAAACATAAAACTCATCATGCAATCCACGCCTGAGTCTCTGAGTAGATTATTGAGCTGTAAGATAGACTGTGTGTAATAACCAGTACACATACCACCATACATGGGTGTTGCTAGGAAAACTTTAGGCATATTCTTATCCTTTTTAGGGTTGTTGATAAACATCGGAAGTAAAGCATCTCTTGTCGTGTAATTGACGGTGTATTGATTGGTACATTTGAAGTTCGGGTACTTCTTAGCAAGCTCTAAGTAGAATGTGCGATCACCGATAGCTGGTGTCATCCAAGCAGGGCTGACAGACGGTAATATGTTGCCACGGATACAGTAACAGTTGGTATCGACAAAGCCATGACCCATACCAATCGCATCAGCGATGTTACCGAGACTCTCGCAATCATCATTGCAGACAAACTCACCTTGTTGATTGACTATCTTACGTAAGGAGAAACACCAATCTAAGTTTTCAGATTCGCACAAGTTGACCATGGATTCAACATGGTTCTCATCAAACCAATTGTCCTCATCCAAAAATATCACATAGTCAGCATTAAGCATAAATGGTAAGCCAGCGTAGATACGATGACCGTTCCAAATAACTCCGTCTGCCCTTCCCGTGTTTTCTGGCAAATTGATAACGTGTTCTCCACCCCAAGAAAAATCGTCTTTTCCATCATTGACCACATAATGCTTACATTCAAGTGTTTGATTTTGAACACTTTTGATTGCACGTATCAAATACTCTGTATTGACAGATGGAGTGATTACGGCTACTTTAAGCATCTAAGACCTCGCCACATTTAGCTAAAAAACGATCAATATTGCTACTTTCTCGTGATTCAAAGAGATGGTAGACACAATCACCAAATGTAGTGCCAATTCCATAAGATTGAGGCGCACCTGGCAAGTCCCATTTCGGTACTTCAAAATTAGTCACAGAAAGGTACTCTACAGGCACGTTATGGCGTTTCCATGTATCGGTGAGTAGTTGTGCCACATCTCCGTATGGTGAAGGCTTAAAAGACGGTTTACCAAGTTTTGTCCACATTTCTTTATGAACGCAGAGAAAAGACGGTGCAGCGAACAGTTTTTGAGCAATATCAAACCCCATATGATTGGTAGCTTGCACATTGCCGACTAAACTGCCGTTTGTAGCCATTTCAATGTATTTGAACGCTTTATCCTTGTTGAGGATGATGCAATCAATATCCATGAATAAAACTAACTCAGAATTACGTTTCATAGTCCAGTCCATCCAAGCACCATGATCTAGTCCATTGATACGGTGTTGTTGAATAGGAATACCGTGTTTGTGCATCACTTGTTGTTGTTGATGGACAATTCGTGGGTCAATGTTATCCCAATAGAGAGAAAAGACAGTTAAGTTCAAAATAGAGCATCCTTTATAACGGGTGTAATGAGTTTTTGAGTAATCAAGCATTTACGCTTAGTGCCTTCTTCAATGAGACCCATTTCTAAGAGTTCATTGATGCGCCCACAAACGGAAGATAACTCGATACCTGTTTGCTTTGCTAACTCCCGTCTGGAGTAAGAGACACCTGATTTCATGTAATTTAAGAGGAAATTAGACTGTTGACCGACTTTGCCACTAGCCTTATGTTCGTTATAAGCAATAACTGAAGTATCAGCGATCATTTCTCACTCGCTTTCAATTTTTTAACCATCTTACAAACTAATTGCCATTCTTCAAACGTAGGCAAGATGTCAGGGTTCATGATTAATTCACGCACTTGTGGTGAACAGGTATGTATAGAATGATGGGTGATTTTTTTACCGCAACTTTCGCAATGAAACCATATTTGTTCAATTTTCATCGGTCATTCCTTTCCAATTTAGCTGCTAAACACAGTTCTTTGAATTTACTTGGAATATCAGGATGCCAACCACCCATGACGGTCATACAATCAATTTTGAAGTATTCTTCTTTGCGACTTACTTCGGTGAGATAAATAATTAGCCCACAGAATATAATCCACATACCTACAAAAGCAAAGTGCATTGATTTCATTCTTTTCTCCAGTTTAGGTTATGCCAGCTTGCCAAGAAAGTTGGCTGGCGCAACCACCTAACTATCTAGCTAATTGGTGCTAGATTCACGTCTTGACTCATGGGAACAATCATTACGACACAACCACCGCCTTTTTGTATTAATCCACGTTCAATACTCACTTTAGCCACCTGTACATCATCATCTATCACACCAGCGTCTTGTATTGCATCAAGGATTGGTTTAATACAATTATCAATATCCATGAGTTTTTTTGATCTAGGTCTCAAAATAATGTCAATATTTACTTGAACTCTACCTAATTTGGGAATATTTTGCTCAATAACGTAAGATGACACAGCAGCCTTAAAATCACGACCCCGTTGGCTTATAAAGCGTCTGTGTCCACTTGCAATCCAGTAATTATTGATACTTGGTGGATAAGGTAAATAAAGAGTGATCACGGTTTTTAGAACGGCACATCCTGATCACTAGTCTTACGTGGAATCTCTTTAGGATAGTTTGAATCAAGATTAGGTTTCCAGTTGTCCTCAGAAAGACTAATGAGACTTCCCATTGGTGTAGCTTTAGTCCAACCAGCAATCTTGACTGTTTGACCTGCTTTATAGTCCTCACTTAGCATTAGAGTACCCTTCCAATCAGGCGACTTATCGCTAGTTTTCTTTGTGTTCTGCATGAGAACTCCTTTTCCTACCTGTGCAATGTGTCCACTAGCCATTATTTAACTCCTTATTTAATCTATTTAATCCACCGAGTAACTCCGCAGTCTGCATTGAGTCCCAAGTGTCCATGTACTCCTTATTTGCTACCTTTAATGCCGTGTACTTCTCAATCCGTGTCGCCTCATCGAACTTAGGACTTGTATAAATCCTTCTTGCCATATCTAGGAATCCCATCTGCCAATCCTTGATATTGAGATATTTAGCATAGGGTTCGTCTTGATTAGGAACATAGAGTTTTAAAGTATCAACATCCACTTCATCATCCACCATATCTACAAGTGCTACCGCCTCAGTACCAGCGTAAGTAGTAGTGGTCATGGGTGTAATGTCTCGCATTGCTCTCGGTTTCTCATCAAAGTCCTGTACTTCTTCAGGCGCATACATATTACCTAAACAGCCTGGGAATACAGTCCTAATACCTTCAGAAAGGCATCTTGCCCGTAACATGGCTCTAGGATACTTAGTCCAGCCCGAATTAGGCTTTACAAGCCCTATAGAACGTGCCTGATCAATTGTCCATGTTAAGGTGAGACTACCCCCGTTTGGGTGCGAGAAAACGCCTGTACACTCTATATCTGTATATGCTTGCCACTCGATCTTACCGCCAGCAGCTTGAAACCGTGCTTGCATGGCAGAAGATTTAAGAGCAGGTCTGCCTAAAATAATGTCATAGTCTCGTACTGCCGATGCGAACGGCATACCGTCAGCCTGTGCAACTAGTCCGAGAGCTATTACTTCATTGACATCCTTCACACCAAAGAGCTTACTAGCTACCATCGCCTTTGCCATCTGTTCCATATCTGCATACGGAATAATATTACTCATATTGATTTCCTTTAATTTAGTTAGGTTATTTAATTAAAAAACGTCTACTACCACTACTTTCAACAATAAACTTCTCATAGATGTCAGGCATTGCACTCTTAAAGAGGTCTGTAGAGAACCGCATACTGGCTTTAGATGACTTCCATGTGACTAAAGTATTACCATCAAAACTACGAATCTCAGCCTTATCAGCTAAAGAATTACGCAATACTAACTCCCATTGCTCTTGGATTTCCTCTAACTCTTTAATCTTGCCTTTGATGGACTTGAGATCACCGATAACCCGTTCCATCTCAGCAGTAGCTATCACAACACCTTCCATTGAGGTAGGAAATAAGAGTTTAGTATCTTCTATGCTCTTAGCCTCTGGTTGTGTGTTTGATTGAACATGACCCCAGAATACAGCCATTGATTTAATCAGATCAGTCTGCTCTTGTTCTGTTATATCAAACTCAAAAGTATGAAACTCTTGCCCACCGAACAGAACCGCTAGTACTACATGGTTAATCCGATGGACTGCACTCTCATGTACTAACTGGCTGTAATCGACAGGAGGAATGCGATTAGTATCAGGATCAAACTTATGTCGAGTAGACGCATTGTAGTTTTTAACTTCAACCAAGGTTCTTCCGTCAGAGCTAATGAAATCAAAATGACTGCGAAACCAAGGCTCAGAGTTATGAGTAAGTGCGTAGTCTGCATCTTTTAATTCCTTCTTGAGTTTATCTTGTGCTAGTCTACCAATGGTAGGTTGCATAATGTGACCCATTTGGACTGCCTCGATACCTGACAAATCAGGTGGTGGTAACTTACCTTGCTTAATTAAAATGGTTTCAACTGCGTGTCCTTGAATAGCTCTACGGGTGTCAGATGCCCACCAAGCACTATTGCGTATTTCAGGTGCAAAATCGTTTCTGTCGTTAGCCATTACAATACCTCCGATAAGGATTTGATTATTAGTTTTAATTGATAGACTTGATCAATCAGTTGATTAACTTCTTTAGACATACGATCATTGTCCATCTCTAGCATAGCTATTTGATTGTCCAGTTGAGCTTGTTCAGATAGTTTCATTTGGCAATCCCCCATGGAATACAGTCAAGATCATCATCAGGACCATTAGGTTGTAATGGTGCATTAGTAGGCTCAAACCAAAGAGCATCTATTGTGCAACAATCGGTAAGGTGTGATCGTTCATTCTCGCAATATCTTAACTTGCGTGAACCATCAACTACATTAGACTTTGGGTTTGCATGACAGAGATCAAGATCACCATATTTCTCATGATGTCTACACTCAATACAGAGTTTGTATTTCATAATATTCCTTTTAATAGTTAGGGTTTAGTTATTACAGTTACTACATTATTAGATTAATATAGTATTTCTTAGAAAGCAACAACTATTTTAATAATCTTTTAATCGTTGTATAAAAACAAAACCCCCAATGACGGGGGTTCATGTTACTAACTTCTTTTGACGTTAAACATTTGAGAAACTTTAGGATACTTGATCATATCCCTGTCAATCCATTGAACAGATTGATTCGGCACTTTCTTTTCAATTGTCGAATCTATCAGACCAACATTAAATTTACCATTTGTTTCAACGACTCTGTAATGAGTTGCATCGGGTAAATTATTAACAACAACAAGCTCACCTACATTGGGTAATGTTTTCATAATTGCTTTCTAGTTAGGTTAAAGAACAGTAAGTAATTTCCTACTTACATAATCATTATAACACAACTAATCTAATATGTCAAGTTCTTTTTTTTGTTGTATTAATGTCAAAATGTATCGAGCTTCAATTAATCGTGACTGAACTGTAAATGATTTATTTAAAGGGGTTATAGTTACTAAGCGTTCTAATTCTTTGATGCGACTATTAACTATGTTAAGTGTGTCCATATCTATTTCCTATATATCTATTTATATCGTAACTGCTTTATATTGTCTATTTCCATTCGATGAGGAAACACCTAGCCTACCCATAACCGAATTGGGTAAGCCTTCAGCGTCATCTTCCACACGAAGTATCAGCACCCGCCAGTCTTTCAAGGTAGAGGCACTAGCTTCGCCACCTCTTTGTGCAATATTCCAACCTTTAACCCCCAGTTTGCTTACATTAAATAGGACTGGTGCAGTATTAGCGTCTCCCCCAATATCTAATTCTGACATTGGTTTAATCAATGATCACGAATAGAAAAGGGCAATAAAAAAACCTCTTAAAAGATGTTTTGTTTAGACAGTAGCTTAGGTAAATTCACGACTTACTTACCTAAACTAACAAAACACCTATCAAGAGGCTTTAAATGTGCGCTGTCTAATTCGCAATAAAAATACTATATCACTCTCCGCAGAAACAAGCAATACCTTCATCATCATCTGCAAACATATCGCCTTGGACATCGTTGTAATTCATCATTTGAGCATAAGTTGGTCTATCTTTTCTGAATGTTCCACCATCTTTTATGTGTGCGTTGGTAATACTTCCTTCCATCTTAGCCCACCATATCGCCCGTTCTGGCTTTTCTTGTATGAGACTTAGGGTTTGTCTATAACCTTTTAAAAAGCATAAATCACAGTTTCCGTGATAGGTTGTGCCGTTCATATTGGGTAATCCTAAGTCAAAGTCTTGGCTTTTCCAAAACTTCATTACATCAAACTTAGATATTCCTTCGGTTGCTAGTGGCATTGTGCGATGAACACCTTTGCGACCATCTGACGGATTAGCCCGTATTTTTGATACTCGTCTTGGTTCATCCGCACGAATACCAATCATATTTTCCCAATCTTCCCACCCAATAGACTTTAAATATCTTTCAAAAGTTAATATTTTTAAATCTACTGTGCAAAATCGTGCAATGGGGTTTGGTAAATAATTCTTTTTCTTAATAAGGGCTTCAAACGGTTCACCGTTACGGCTTGCAGTCTCAAAATTGACTACTTCAAACTTCGGTTCGGAGTCTCTAAACTCTAACCAAGTTATCGGAACTTGCCAGCGAGTAGCACACGCATGGACAAATTTTAAGGTCTCCTCGTCTTCCTTGCCTGTATTGGCAAAGCAAACTATAGCCTCATCAGGTATGCCATTGTTGGATTGCAGCACTCGCCAAAGCATATATGCTGATGTCCTACCACCGCTAAAACTAACGATGGTAGGTTCAATTATTTTAAAATGATCAATCATTATTAAATTTTTTCATGCTACTTTTTCCCATTTTTTGACATATTTTTCTAAAACAATCATATCGCTATAATCTGTTTCTTGATCTTTTTTACAACGATAAATTATTACGCTACTTTCTTGAGGGTTCTCAATAAAGTTATATGTCCAGCCGTGAGCATAATAAAACCAATCCTCTTGATCTTTAATCTCATCATCATACCTTTGCCATAACAATTCTCTTAATCGGTTCAATCGTTTTAAATTAAGCATACTTTTTCCCTTTCACTAGCAACAGCATCGACATAGTGTTCAATGGTTAGCCAAGTAATACCCTCATTACAATCATGATAATGTTTAACCCGTCTTAATACCTCTCTGTATTCATCATCAGTCAATTCATAGTCTAGGAATCCTTCACAATCATTAATATGCCACCAAACGGAAATATAATCGGGGTTTGTTAGTCTTAATATATCTTCGCTTGTAGGTATCTTTTGACCGTCTGGAAAGTCTATTTCAATCATTACTTTCATACTGTAATCTCCTCAAAGTTAAGAATTAAACAAACATTTTGCAAGTGTGCGTGTGGATAATCTTTTCTGAAATGTGCCACGGCTTCCTGAGCATCTTTACCCATATAACTATCGTAAGATGGACAGGCACTTTCAAAATACTCAATCATGTAATGTTTAGTATCAATCATCTTAGGCTCTCCTCATATTCTTCGATTGATTCAACTTCGTATTCATAGACTGATACTTGATCAGCTTCTTCCCATTCCATTGGAATTGATAATTTAATCGCTTCTTCTTTGGAATCGGCTTCAATGGTATAGATAACTTCTACAGTCTTTTTAACAATATATTCCATGATTAAATAGTCTCCTCAATGTGATAGTTATGCCCTAGCGTTTCGTAAATTTCATCAATTAAGGCAATATCTGACATATTTTTGTAGCCTGTAAAACCATTAGTCAAAAGATATGTAATTGTATCGTCAACATTACTAGCAGAATCTAGGCAATCAAGTTCATATTCTATTAACTCTTTTATCCATTCGGTTCTGGTGCGTTCAACTCTGTTTGACTCAAAATCAACTCTTAATAAATTTTCCATGATATAAACTCCGTTTAGTTAGGTTTTGACTAAAATTAGTCCATTAGAGACCGTTTAAACAGTCCCTAATAAATAATTCTATTAATACCAACCTTTCGCATATATCCATATTGAGGCTAAAAGTAAGCCCATTAAAACGCTAAAGATTGCGCCTAGTATGTAGTCAATATATGGTTTCATTCTTCTACCTCATATATCTCCATGAGGCTTTTAGCAATTTGTCGATAGTCTACATTGTTAACAAAAGCCTCGGCATAGTCTTGGGTAAGTGACCTTTTACCGTTGTGGTTTTCACAGTCAATTAAATAGATTACATATTCTTTGCAAGCCTCTGCGAGTCCGTGTAACTCTACCTTTTCAACATCGTAAAAGTCTTGAATAGTTGTATTGTCAAATATCTCAAGGTTAACTCTCCAAGTCTCATAGTTTGTCCAACCGTTGTATGTAGTGTCTTGCATGATTAATTCCTTTATAAGTTAGGTAATGGCTAGAATCAGCCCTATAAACCCCTACGAATAAGGGTTTATAAGATGAGACTAATTATTTATAACTGCACGATCAAAAAGGTTTAACAAGGCATCAATTCTACGGTCACCGTTTTCAACATAGATACCATTATCTAATAGTAAGTCTTGCACATAAATTGCGCCACTTTCAGCAACCTTAAATTCTTGTATTCTTTCTTGTGTAACATAGTCTTTTAGTAACATTTTGTATCCTTAATTAGGTTATTTGCTTATGTTGTTTTTGCGTTGGCTTTTTTTTCCGAACCGTGGAAAAATTAAGCCTTAATTAATTTAAAATGACAAACTGTTTACTCTGAAATAAAACTTGTCACCGCCTAAGTGATTAGGCATTACAAAACTACCATGTAATTTGTTATCGTTTATTTGTGCAAACATTAAATCTAGGGCAGTATCAATCGCCTCATCTACCTCTAGAATGTTGTTATAAAAGAAATCGTGTAAGGTATAGCAACCGTCTGCTAATCCTAATTGTCCGTTATCCATTACAAATAACGGTGTTGCGCCAAACTCGGCATATTCGTCAAAACACTCTGATTCTTTTCTACCGATGCAAAGATATAATTTTTTTTCTGTTCGGACAAAGTCAGCATCTATGTCTTTTTTGAACTCGTCTAAACTATTCCACGACATATCAACATTGTTAGAGTTTGTATTGTCTACAATCTTGCCATTGTCTAATTGATAGAATGTGAAGCCGTCTTCTGTTTTGAATGTTGCTATAACTTGATTCATTTTGTATTCCTTATTAGTTAGGTTTAATCTTATACACATATATATCTAGTGTGTATAGATTCATTATACACAAATAATCTACTAATACAATATATGTTGTTAAATAATTACATTGTATTTTTCTATTGTTATTTTTAAACGATAGGTTTATACTATCTTAAAATGATCATAGATATATATTGTTTCTAGTCGTCTATAGACGATAACTATAAATTTAAATAATAGTAAGTATGTATATAGTCTATTCGGATGATTGTTAGATGTGAGGATAGATAGTCGCCTCTTCACGATCGCTTGAATTCAATATTTCCTCTATTGCCCTAGATTGGATTGGGTAACAATCAACTAACGGTAATGACTAATCAATAATCCTTTTTTGGTTTGGGTTACTTTGGACACCTACGATTCTTTAAATCCTTTTACTATTGTTTGGCAATTCGATTGGGTTTGAGTCTAGTAATGAGCGTGACCTATTCCCTTCCCCCCCCAAAGAAAATTTGTGTTTTCTGAACTATGCTATTATTTGCGTAGGAGGTGAATATGTTAGCAATAGAAAAGAATAGAGAGTTACCTAAAATAAGGGTTAGAAACAGTTATCCCTATAAGGTTATGGAGATTAGTGATAGTTTCTTTGTTGAGGACACGAGTTTACAAGTAATTTGTAATTCGAACTATCGAATGGGTAAACAACTGGGTATGAAGTTTATTGCCAGAAAAGAAAATGACGGGGTACGGGTATGGCGAACGGAATGACATCTCTTGCTGAACAAATACAGTCTGTGTCTGATGACACAAAGCGCAAGTATATGCAGAATATTTGGTCTATGGATAAGGAGCAAATCTTTCATGAGTTAATGCGTGTTCATGCGGAGAGTGCTAAGTTAATGTCAGCAGCGCAGATTGAGCTAGATCGTTTGCAAGCCATTATTGATGACCTAGATGATGCTAGTGACCTTAGACATTGAAAAGGCATGGTCTGAACAGTTGTATGAGTCTCGCATCTGTTTTAAGATAGAGATGCAAAGAGTCATAGAGTGCCATACCGATGCTGAGAAGATTGCCTTATTTGAGACTTGGAAGAAGAATTATTCTGAAAGTAGAGTCAATGACTTAGTGAAATGTGCTAAAGATAAGGTTAATCGGGTAAAGGTTGCCAATTGGGAATTTTAAGAAGTAGAACAGTTTGATCACCAGAAGAATACATGACCGCCTTTAATCAAAAACAGTTTTATAACTTCTGTTCACAGCTCAAGATTGAGACGAAAGAACAAGGTCTCAAAAAGATGGGTACTCTTTTAGGGTCACAAACTTATGTGATGGATGAGATTACCAAAGGTTTACAAGATGATGTTCATTTCTTTGTTATTTTGAAAGGTAGACAACTTGGAATCACAACCGTCTCACTTGCCCTTGACCTCTACTGGCACTTTATCCACGCAGGATTACAAGGCACACTTACCACCGACACCGAAGAAAACCGAGATATGTTCAGGTCAACCCTCGCCATGTATATGGATGGTTTACCCAAAGAGTATCGCATCCCGTTACTTGCTCACAACCGCAATCAGCTTTCCCTCAAAAACCGCTCTCGTCTCTTTTATCAAGTCGCTGGACTTAGAGCTAAAGGAAGTTTGGGTCGTGGCAAGGCGATTACATACTTGCATGGTACGGAAACAAGTTCTTGGGGAGATGAGGAAGGATTAGCATCTTTACTAGCTTCTTTGGCTGAAACCAATCCACACCGTTTATATCTCTTTGAGAGTACCGCTAGAGGCTTTAATATGTTTCATGATATGTACGTTACTGCCAAACGAGCAAGGACACAGAGAGCCATCTTCTGTGGGTGGTGGCGTAATGAGTTATATAGTCTCGATCCTGAAGGCATGACCTATAAAGTCTATTGGGATGGCAAACTCACAGGTGAAGAAAAAGAATGGGTTAAAGATATTAAGAAGTTATATGGCGTAGAGATTAATTCTAGGCAAATGGCGTGGTGGCGTTGGAAGATGCTTGAAGGTATTAAGGATGAAAGTCTCATGTATCAAGAGTTTCCTCCTACCGAAGATTATGCCTTTGTCATGACAGGTACTTCATTCTTCTCAAATTCAAGGTGTACTGATGCTGTCAAAGCACTTAAAAAACGCACCTATGATTGTTATCGTTATTCATTCGGAGTCAATTTTCAAGATACCGAGGTTCTCAAGTCCACCGAACGTCTTGCTACTCTCAAGATTTGGGAAGAACCAGTTGATACCGCTTATTATGTCATTGGTGCAGACCCTGCCTACGGTAGTTCTGATTGGGCTGATCGCTTTTGTATACAAGTCTTTCGTTGTTATGCTGACGGCTTAGAACAAGTCGCCTCTTTTGCTACAGCAGAAATGAACACCTACCAGTTTGCGTGGGTCTTAGCCCACCTCGCTGGTGCTTATAAAAACTCTACCTTAAACTTAGAAGTCAATGGTCCAGGTCAAGCCGTTATTAATGAACTGAAAAACTTAAAAAGACAAGCAGCAGCCATGGGTACAGCCCTTGGTAAAGAACTTACCGATGTCTACGGCAATATGCAAAACTATATTTGGCGTAGGAACGATACCCTTGGTGGCTACTCTAACAGTATTGGTTGGCTAACCACCGCAGCGACCAAAGAACGGATGCTGTCTTACATGAAAGACTTCTTTGAGCGTGGCATGATGGACATTGTGGATATGGATACCATTGAGGAAATGAAAACCATTGTTCGGGATGGTGGCTCAATTATGGCAACAGGGCGCAATAAAGATGATCGGGTCATAGCTTGTGCTTTAGCGACTGCTGCTTTTGCTGAACAAGTACAGCCTCGCCTCATTATGCAAAAGATTACTAAACACATTAGTCGTATACAGGATGACTTTACCCCTGAACAACTGACCGTGGGTAGGAACGTAAGTGATTATTTGAAAAGAATTGGGGTATACGGCTCAGACGGATTAATCAACAAATGAAACCTACTATTCCTAAGAGAGAGTTAAAGGTTTTAATCAAACGGTTTCTGTCTGATAATGACCGTGG
>Ga0181356_1000912_pt1 | contig 12987 bp, 16 predicted proteins | sample Fa13VDMM110SN_FD_130104 | JGI IMG/M metagenome (GOLD analysis project Ga0181356, IMG submission 130104) | Freshwater viral communities from Lake Michigan, USA - Fa13.VD.MM110.S.N | ecosystem: Environmental > Aquatic > Freshwater > Lake | place: USA: Michigan | collected 2013-09-24 | reverse complement strand
TTCCAAATTTGGGAAAAAAGTTTTAGGTACACCCATTGGTGGTTCTGTTGCCAGTAGTGGGAATAAACCAATTGATGGCGACGGTGACGGCTATGTTGCGTCCACACCGGGTGGTGTAGATGATACACGGGTTTCACCTAAACAGGAGAAACGACCAAAGGGTGAAATAACCAAAGGCAATATAGATTTAAATAATCGTCCTGTTGTGAAAAATCGCGACGGGTCTATCAGCACGGTTCGTTCCATGACAATCACCGAAGGGAATACGGCTGTTGTCATCCCTACAGTAATCAAAAGACCTAATGGGAGTGGCGTAATAGTAAGCGACCGAGAAGCCATTAAGTACTACCAGAGAAGCGGTCAGCATTTAGGTAAATTTTCAAACATACGAGACGCCGATATATATGCACGGAATCTGCATAATCAACAGGCTGCACAGTACCCGAATCCGGGTAAGTCTTTATTTGGGGAGGGGGTGCTCTCTTTTAAGGGTGTTCCAAAACCTAAAAAGAAGCCTCCCACCCTGACTAGCGACGACATCAACAACCTTGCTGTTCGTGTCCGTCAACATAACGCCAAATCAGCGTCAAAAGCAAAAACGAATCTTCGCGACCTCAAGATTGTTTATGTTCGCGGTTTATTAGAAGACGGGAGAAAAGAAGCGGACAAACGTGTGTCAAAATTCCTTTCTTTGCTTAACTCAGACAAACCAAAAGATGTCAAATATTTTGATGACAATGACCTACTCCCATTAGACCACCCTTGGCGGAACCGAAAAACAACCAAAAAATGGGCAGGATTTGACGACGGTGAATACGGAGTTAAGTACGCCGAAAAATGTTGCCCGCAAGTCGTAAAACGATACCGCGCAAAATAATTCCCAAAAAATAAGGGGGGTTGCATTTCAAATACTACTTTGATGTTATTCTCGTATTACAGTAATAGTAACTGGACTAGGTGCTTACCGAAGTCTTAAATATTCAACTAAGTAACCACCAACCAAAATCCAATTCACTAGGAGTGAAAATCATGTCATTTGACAACAGCCGTTTAACTGAACTTCAAGGTGCACTCCGCACCAAGATGGCAGAAAACAAAACCATCGCCGACAACTTCAAAATTGAAGACGGCACCGTAGTCGTATCAGCAGAACAAAAGACTGCCTTTGATAAGAACATGGCAGACATCCGCGAAATCAAGTCCCTCGTTGAGAGCCTTGAGTCAATGCGCGATGCCGACCAGTGGGCATCAGAGCCACAGTCATCTGTAGCACAGGCTTCGGCTTATGCAACTTCTGAACTTCAGCAAGCAATGCAGTTCGCATCAACAGCCAAGAAGTCAATCGGTGAGGCATTCCTTGCTTCAGCCGAATTCAAGTCACTTCTTGCTAGCGGTTCCGCAAACATGCCAGCACCATACAAGAGTGATTACAATGTAAAAGACTTGTACTCAGCACTCCCAACTGGTACCCCAGGCTCGTTTGGAACCATTCAGCGTGATGCGATTGTTGTTCCTCCAATGCGCACCAAGCGTGTTCGTGACTTGTTCCCAAGTCGCACCACAACTGCTGCAATCATTGAATACTTCCGCATGACAGGCTTCACCAACAACGCGGCACCAGTTGCCGAGCGTTCAGGTTCAGCCTTCGGAGCAAAGCCACAGTCGTCTTTCACCTTCGTTGGTGAGCAGGCTCCTGTTCGCACATTGGCTCACTGGGAAGCCGCACACCGCAATGTTCTTGCTGATGAGCCACAACTACGCTCAATCATTGACAACGAGTTGATGTACGGTCTCCGTTTGCAGGAAGATGCACAGATTCTCAATGGCGCAGGAACGGGCGAAAACCTCACGGGTATCTTGAATACACCGGGCGTTCAGACCTACAACTGGTCAAGCGGTTTCTACTCAGCAACAGCAGGACTTACCGATACAAAGGCAGATGCACTTCGTCGTGCGGCTACTCTTTCCTTCTTGGCTTACTACGAGCCATCGGGTATCGTCCTTAACCCTAACGACTGGGAAGACATCGAACTTTCCAAGGATGGCAACGGCGCTTACGTCGTAGCAATCTCCGTCGCAATGGGTGGCGAGCAGAAGTTGTGGCGAATCCCTGTTGTTGATACTCCAGCAATTGCTGAAGGAACAGCACTCATCGGAGCATTCGGTACAGGAGCACAAATCTACGACCGTGAGTCACCAAGCATCCGCATCAGCGAACAGCATGCAGACTTCTTCGTGCGTAACGCAATTGTGATTCTTGCTGAGCAACGATTGGCTCTCGCTGTGAAGCGTCCAGAGTCGTTCGTCAAGGTGACATTCAACAACGCTCCAACATCAAACTAATCACCAAGTAATTCACAAAGCCCCCGCTCTGACCGCAAGGTTGGGGTGGGGGTTTTGTGTTTTGTGGGATAATAAGGACATATGAAATTCACTGAACTAATTCTCAACCAACAAGTGTCCGTGCGTGTCAAGGCTGAGGAGAAGTGTCCTCCCGCAACATCTGATATCAAGTTGAATATCAAGAACCGTCAAAAGGCAATAGATGATGCTGGTTATGGTCCGCTTAATCCTTCTGAGAAGAATGATGATTTCTGGAATAAAAAAACAGAGAGATGGGATGTAACTGTTGCTGAGGCAAAGAAGCAACTGTGTGGTAACTGTGCAGTCTTTATTAAAACACCACGCATGCTCAACTGCATTGAAGCAGGTCTAGGAAACGAAGAGGGCAATAGTGCTTGGGAAGCAATCAAGGCTGGGGATTTGGGTTACTGCGAAGCGTTTGATTTCAAATGTGCAAGCGCTCGAACATGTGACGCATGGGTTGGTGGCGGTCCAGTACTTGAAGAGAAGTCAGCAAAACCTCTAAAAGACCCAAAGGGTGGATTAACAGCCGCAGGTCGTGAGTTCTTTAATAGAACTGAAGGCTCTAACTTGAAGCCGGGCGTCAAGGGTCGCGCCGACACCCCAGAGAAGATGCGCAGAAAAGGTTCTTTTCTTACACGGTTCTTCACCAACCCTTCTGGTCCCATGAAGGATGAAAAAGGTGAACCGACAAGGCTCGCTTTATCAGCAGTTGCATGGGGTGAACCAGTTCCACAGAACGCTGAAGATGCTAAAGAACTTGCCGCTAAGGGTAGGCGAATGCTTGAACGCTACAAAAACTCCAAGGATAAGAACTAATGGAACGCTTTTGGTATGGCGCTACCGTCAATAAAGTCATTGATGGAGACACAATTGAACTAATGGTTGACTTGGGTTTCAATATCCATAGCAAAATGCGTGTCCGTCTTTATGGTGTGAATACGCCAGAGTCACGCACGAAGGACTTGGCAGAAAAAGAACTTGGTTTGAAGGCTAAAAAGTTCACCGAAGATTGGCTTACCAATCATAAGTGGGTTTTTGTTAACACTATTCCAGACAAGAACGATAAGTATGGTCGTATCCTCGCAAGGATTTTTAGTTCCGACAAGATTGACGACCCGTCTACAGCCTGTCTAAATACGGACATGATTCAATCGGGTAATGCTCGTGAGTACTATGGCGTTGGTGACAAAACTTGGGCGGAATTTAAGGTTAAGTAAAGCGCTTAAACGTTTTTGTAGTATTCGCCTTGATACCAATTGAGCGAACTTCTACTTTCTTCAAGTTTTCTCTTCAGTTCGGCTATCTCTTCCTGTAAACGCTTAATCTCCGCATCGTGTAGCGAGTTAAATTCTTGTTCCGCTAGAGAAGTTCTCTCAAGCATTGGGTCTAACGCTTCCAATTTTTACCGATACGGGTGGACAGGTCTCCAACGGTTTTGATTGTGTCGCCAAGCGAGCCTTTAACCTGAAGGTTGGAAACATTAATAACCTTCGTTTCGGTCTCTAACTTTTTGATTTGGTCAGCAAGTATTTTTACTTCTGCTTCAAGGCGGCTGATTTTTTTGTTGGTTTCTTCAACAAAGTCCTCAAACATCTCGGAAAAATCATTTTGTTCAGAGCCCATTTTATCTGCTTCCTTTTTCGTTATTCTCTAGGCTTTGTAAAGCCTCTTGGCATATATTAGCCCAACGGTCAGGGTGCTGTTCCTTAATCCATTGAACCGCTATTTGAGAACGCTTATTTGCAACAATCTGATGGAGGCGAGCATGGGATTTACCCGTGGATGTTTTTCTATACCCACGCATATATTCCGCAGCCGCTTGCTTGCATTCGGTGCATCTGCACTTCATATTCGTGTATGTGGCGTATAAGCCATGAGTTACCTCTGGTTCCATGCCGCCCACCCATAGATGTTGTGAAGATGTGTTTTTGCGACATCATCTCGTGTTGTGTTTGCGCCTGAGTATCCGCCTGCTAGTGCGAATATTGCCCTGCTTGAACCGATGAACTCTGAAACAATTGCTTCTCGTTCTGCGATGACATCTTCGTCGATTTCGTAGGAACCGATTGGGTCAATTCCTGCGTTGTAGATAAAGAGTGTTTTATCCGTCACTAATGGTCGTGCGACCTCAAGTGCCTCTTTGATGCAATCAAGATAGTTTTCATCTCGTCCTCGTACTTTGAGGTAAGACCAATCTCGGTCGCTTTCGTAACAATCAAAATGATTCGTAGACACATCAATATGATGAATCGGTTTGTCTGTTTTTTTCAACAAACCATTAAAATGCTCAAGAAAATTCATTGTTCCGCCTCCGCAATGTGCGTCAAAGTCCAAAACGATTGGTTCTAGACCTTTTTCGTATGCGTAGATAGATGCTAGTGCAATTCCGTTGATGGTGCAGAAACCTGAACCTGAAGTCATTGATGCGTGGTGAAGACCTGAAGACAAACTTCCGCACCTTCCACCACTGTCTATGACCTCATTAATTGATGCAATCAAACCGTGAGTATGCGCCCGTGCAAAGGCGTATGTGTTTGGACACCACCTAAAACCCTGACTTTCAGAGAGTAAACGATTATCGTTTGTTTTGAGTGCTCTAACGAATTTTGCGCTCAATCTTTCGTTAATCAACTTTTCCGAAACGGAAATATCCGTCTTTGCGTATGGGTCGCATACAACAACTTTCGGGATATCTTTCAGTTGTTTTAGTTGACTCGGGAGTGATGCATCCTCTTGAAGGAAGTCAATAATATGGTTTGACTTTCGTGATGTATCAAAATCGTAGTCAATGCTCGTGTAATCGTCGTTCCAAAAAACTTTCATGATTACCAACCTCGCGATGCGTACTTGTCACGGATAGGGACGAGTACACCTTCTAAGTTGAAGTATTTTTCAAGGTGTGAAACGATGAGTTTGTTGGGTGCAAATGTGCGTTGAACACCGTGACGGAAACCTGAAAAACCTCGCTCATTAGGGTGGTTCTGTTTAAGTTGAAGGAATGCTTCCAATGGGTCAACCCCATTTCCTATTGCTACGCCCCATGCTGTTGCTGTTGAACGGGAAATTCCCGCATGACAGTGAACGAGTAGTTTTGGGACACCAATTCCAAATTCCATCAATTCGCACACATTTTCATATGTCGGACCGCCTGATGTCAACATTGAGGTATCTCTAAAGTCCACGACTTTATGCAACGGGTGACCGAAGTCGCTGACCTCGTCAGCCTGTGGACCCGCTGTGATGACCGCATCATATTCATGACATTCATCAAGTGCCTCTTCGAGGTTCCTGACGGTAGGTAATAGAATTAGGGTTTGGGATAGTTGTTGAGTGTTTCTAGGTATATTATTCATACCGTAAGTTTATCCCTACCCACACGGTTTTGCAACCCCCACCCCAGAACCCTTTAAATAGGGCTTTTGGGGAAAAATGTTTATTTGGGTTGCTTAATTATTAAACCACCTGTATTATTCAGTTTAAGCAATAATGCTAATTAGACAAAAATAGGAGCCAAAATGGCAACAACATATGAAAAGGTAAAAAAGCAACTCGGGGTTACCCGTGGTCGCAAGCGTCTCCCTGAAGATGAGCGAAATAAGCGAGCAGAACTTCGCAAGATTGAGTCAAAGCGCAAATTGGAAGCAAAGCGACGCGCATCATTCGTCCTTCAGAACCGTTACAAAGAAGAGTTTGACGCAGTCTTTGAGGAAGAAATGAAAGTCCTTAAAGCGGAAAACAAGTTCGCACCCAAAAAATAAAAGGGTCAAAGTCTCTATGCCCCCTCGCATAGAAGGAAAAGAGCGCCGAAAGGCGCTCTTTTTTTTATGTCCCTGAGAGGTTTGGTAACGGCTACAATTAGTTATGCCCGAATACATATATGGTGATATTGAATTTTTAAAGGCTTCCTCCGAGCCTTGCATTGTTTGCGGAGACCCAAGTGGCAACTGTGTGCCTGACGAACATAAACCACCAGTGTCAATATTTGGTTTAGGTCTATTTAGTTCCTTAGACAACAAACAAACATTTCGTGTTGAAGAAGATGTTTTTGAAATAGAAGAAATATCTCCCGGTGCTTTTACGAAAGTAAAAAAATTCTCTGTAGGTCAAACAATATCTTTAGAAGAGGCGCGAAAGCACAACCTTACAAGCAACTAGGGTTTTACTGAAAATCGTTTGTGATGTAAGATGGTTCTCTATCTAAATTGACGCTGTCCAGAAAGAGGCATAATGACCGCTGTAATTACTCAAGAATTTGTTGAGCGCTACAAAACACAAACACCACCTTGGGGGTTTAGTGGTCTTGGTGAAGTCGTTTATCTCCGTACATATTCGCGCCGTTTAGAAGAACTAGACCGAAATGAAACTTGGGCAGAAACGGTACAGCGTTGCGTCAACGGAGCAGTTGAAATTGGAACGCCGTTAACTCAAGAACAAGCAGAAAAACTGTATGACCATGTCTTTAATCTTCGTGGTTCTTTTTCAGGTCGTGCACTATGGCAACTTGGTACACCGTTGATTAAGCAGTTCAACGCCGCTTCGCTAAACAACTGCTACTTCGTAAACATTGAAAAAGTTGAAGACTTTGAATTCCTTTTTGACCACCTCATGCTTGGCGGTGGCGTTGGTTTCTCCGTAGAGCGAGCAAAAATACATGACCTGCCAAAGGTGCTCCCAAATGTGAAAATCACTCACGAGCGTTCAAATGATGCTGACATCATCGTGCCTGATTCGCGTCAAGGTTGGAGACGACTTCTCCACAGTGTTTTGAAGTCATACTTTGACACAGGAAAATCTTTCTCATACTCAACGATTCTTATTCGTGAGTTTGGTGCACCACTCAAAACATTTGGTGGCACAGCAAGCGGACCCGGTGCACTCGTTGACGGAATCGCAGACATTTGTAAAGTAATGGAAAATCGTGAAGGAAAAAAATTAAGGTCTATTGATGTTTTGGATATTTGCAACATTATTGGTCGCGTTGTTGTTTCCGGCTCGTCGCGTAGGTCGGCGCAAATAGCAATTGGCGACCCTGACGATGTCCTGTTCTTGCGAGCAAAGAATTGGGCATCAGGAGACATTCCTGCCTACCGTGCTAACAGTAACAACAGCATCTATGCGGATTACTACGACCACATCATGCCTGAACTCTGGAAGGGCTATGCAGGCGGTGGCGAGCCATACGGTCTAGTTAACCGACGCTTGGCACGCAAGTTTGGTCGCCTTAAAGAAGAACGAGCCGACAAGACAATTGAGGGATTCAACCCATGTGCCGAAATCGGTTTGGGTGACGGAGAATCCTGCAACCTTTCAACTATCTTTCTTCCCAACATTGAGAGCGTTGAGCAGTTCAAGGAACTCTCCGAACTTCTCTATATGGTTCAGAAGCAAATCACCCGTCTCGCTTATCCGTACGCGAAGACGAACTCAATTGTTTCCAAGAACGCCCGTCTCGGTCAAAGTATCTCAGGCGTATTACAAGCATCGGCAGAGCAGGTTGCTTGGCTTGATGACGCATACAAGCACTTGGATGAATTTGATGTCAAGTATTCTAAAGAAAAAGGATTTCCTCGTTCGGTCAGACTGACAACAGTTCAACCGTCTGGGACGCTCTCCTTGCTTCCCGGAATCACGCCGGGCATACATCCAGCATTCGCACCGTATTACATCCGTAGAGTCCGTTTTGGAGCGTCTGACGCCCTTGTAGACGGCTTGCGTAAGCGAGGACATAAAGTCATTTGGGATATTGGTTTGGACGGCAGAGAAGACCACCTGCGATATGTCGTTGAGTTCCCTTGCAAGTCACCAGACACCGCAATTCTTGCCGAAGACATGACAGCAGTTGAGCAACTTGAATGGGTAAAAAAGATGCAAACAGAATGGGCGGATAATGCTGTTTCTGTAACTGTGTATTACCGCAAGGAAGAACTTGAACAAATAAAAGAATGGTTGTCAAAGAACTACGACACTGGTGTCAAATCGGTATCATTCCTTCTGCACGCAGACCATAACTTCCCGCTTCCTCCATACGAGCAAATCACGGAACAGCAATACAACACACTTGTATCAAAGATTGACACAAGCATCGCGCTTAGCCAAGCATCAGGTCTTGATTTGACTCTTGAGGACTGTGCAACGGGAGCATGCCCAATTAAGTAATGTTCGCAGTCCTGAAACAACTTGGAGCGCATGATATTTATGACTCTGCCGTGGACAGGATTAAGAAACATGGCTTTTCTAACTCCGACACCTATGACCCCTATTCGGGGGAAATAGATGTTTGGGGTGCTCTACTTCTCGCATGTGGGGCATCAGAAAAGTTACTTAAAACTGGTGAAACGGAGCCCGAAAAATGCGGGGTTCCGCCATACATGTGCTCACGAGCACGGTTTTTTTGCGACTATCTAGAGTTGATAACCGATACGGAAATCGGTGAATGGTGCTCCACGCACACCAAACAAGACGCAATATCTCTTCTCGGCACCGCTGGAGACAGGGTCGCCGTTACTTTTACTCAGCCAAACTGAGCCCATATATAGTTGTTCCCCCACAGACCTGCACGGATGTGGGGGAACAACTACTTGTCGGGTTTAAATTTTACGGATGAACTAGTCACCCGTTAGTAAATCAACTTACTACTGAACCTGGGTGGTCTCCGCGGAGAACCGCAACGCTGTGAACATCAACACCGTCTTGGTCTCCTGCTTGGTCAATTTCAAGAAGTGCTGTCAAGTTTGAACCTGCAACTGAGGAACCAATTTGTGCCACAACGAGGAACAACAAGTCATCTTCTGCAATCTCATTTGCACCATCAGTTGATGACATAGTTGCTGATGCCGAAGTGCCGCTGATTGCGATTGAGAAAGTTCCAACAACCGTTCCAGAGGTCGAAGTCTTGCGAACCGTTCCTGTGAGTGCCGCGCCAGTTGGTGCAGTTCCAACGGCTACGGTGATTGCGCGAACGCGACCAGCAAAAGGAACGCGAGCAACTACCGAAGAAGAAGTTGTAACAGCACCAGTGACGGTGAGTGGAAGAAGAGTAGGGGCTGATGCTGACATTTTGACCTCCAAGTCAAAGGAAATACCTGTGTACGTAAATAATACAACATTTATCAGTCGTCAGAATGAACCCCAAAAAGAGACGGTTGAATTTCCTGCGAGAGCAAAAGTAACCTATTTTTTTCTTTTTCCTCAATCAGTCGTGCTGTGGCAATCTGAGCATATTCGGGGTTCAATTCACAGCCTAAATAGTCTCTACCCAATCGCTGTGCTACAACACCTGTCGTTCCAGCACCAAAAAAAACATCCAAAACAGTGCAGGGGACAGTCTCCTCTGTCTCGCATTTGCACTCTTTTTCCCATCCAAGGGTTTCCGTTTGCGTGTATCCAGCATCGCCCTTGCCGTTGATTTCACCATATGCGCCGTTGTAGTTATTCGGGCGATACCTTGAATCGGTCTCAGGAAGTTCGTTGCGTGCTATCCGTGTCCTTTGGACAATCCTCTTCAGAGGCGACCCACATTGAGCACAGCAACCCATTTCGCTCGTACCAGCAGAGATGCACGGCTCTATCAAGTCCTGTGGAAATGTTGCGAAGTGAGCCCCTTTGAAAGGTTTTGTTGTGACTGTCCATACTGACCTCTTGTTCCTGAATTCACCTGTTGAGCCATGCATCGTGTTACGGACACCTGCCTCCCTGCGGGAATCGGCACGCGAACCACGGTCATCGTTAGCGTACTTCGCTGGTTCTTTAATGGCAAGATAATCAAAGAAATAGTGACCCTTTTTGGACAACAAGAAAATGTACTCATGCGCCTTGGTGCAACGGTCTCGCACCGATTCGGGCATTGGATTCGGTTTAGCCCAAATAATGTCTTGACGCAAAAACCATCCATCAGCCTGTAAAGCAAACGCCACACGCCAAGGGATTCCAACTAAATCCTTGGGTTTGAGTTCGCCGTCATCACGCCCGATTCTCGCCCTGAAGTCTTCGTTTTCGCCACCCGCATTTGAAGCATTGGTTGATGCGATTGACTGTTTCCAGCCGTTGCCGTTACTGCCAGCGTAAGAATCACCAAGATTAAGCCACAATGTGCCATCGTCACGCAAGACACGACGCACTTCACGAAATACTTCAACCATGTGTTCAACATACTCATCAAATGTTGGTTCTAGACCAAGTTGGCTATCTTTGCGCATTGCGCCACATCGTGGGCATTGAACTTTATAAATGCCGTCACCGATAGCGCCTTCAAGAAGTTTCTGCCCTGTCGTACAACTTTCGCTGAACTTGCTGTCTCTCTTGTGGGAACAAGTTTCATCCCCACCAATCCAAGTGGCAGTTCCATAATCTCGCAGACCCCAATACGGTGGAGATGTCACAACACAATGAATACTGTTGTCGGGTAACGAGGCTAATGTTTTCCTAACATCACCAAGAAGAATATTGCTATCAATACTCAAAGTACTGACGGGCAGCACGCTATTTTCTTCGGTCATAAATTCCCCTCGGTAGCCCCATCATATGGGGCTAATACTACTTGCGAATCTTAAACCACGCAAGCATTCTTTTACGCAAAGAAGCAGATTTGATATCGTTTGCTTTAATCACGCTTGACTCAGCAATTGACTTGAGGAATCGTTCGCTGTCAACGAAGGTAGTTGGCTTTACGTCCTGAAGAACAGTTTTGTTGGCAACTGTTTCCTCAGTCTGCAAGGCAACTGTCTTTGCTTTTGCCTTTGATGCAGTCTTCTTCGTGGTCGCCTTTTTCGCTGAAGCCTTCTTTGCTGTGGTCTTCTTTGCAGGTGCTTTTTTGTTCGGTTTTTGTGTCATATCAAAATATTAGTCTGAAGATTGTGACGCAAATGCAACCTTCATTTTGTGAGGATTACCATACGGTAGGGTTTGTAAATCATGTTTACAGGATTCTATGAGACCGAAATGGACAAGTTGGCGCTATGCGTGGAGTCCATAAAGGGAGCAAAATCGGCTCTCGTTAAAGAAGACGGAATAGGTTCTGATTTAAACATTAATATATTTGGATGGAGAAAAAATGAAATTGTGGCGATTCTTCAACTGAAAAACACCTTTGATACACCCAAAGAGGAGCGCCTCACCAAGATAATAGAAGCATCATGCATCGTTCGGCAGGGATGGGGAATTGATGAATACACCATCGCGGCTGAGGGCTACTGCTCTATGTCCCCTGAGGAAACACACGGAAAAGACCTAGCCGTACTGTACGGCGAAAACAAAGTGCCTGTAAAAGAATGCATATCTTTCACTCATCTCACCAGTGACGACCACACCTTCGTGGCGTTGCCATACCTAGCAACCGTTGGAAGAGTGGTGCGGTTTGAGGATGTTCTCCTCTACGACGGTGGGAAAGCAATGAGGGACATTCAGTTTGCGGCTGCTCTAAAAGCCTCGCTCAAAATACCGTCGCAACCAGTTGACCAAACCATGGACAGAGATGTTTATTTTGGTACTTTGGCATCCGCGGTCATGCACTGTGGTTTTGAAATTTTCTACAGGGATGATTTTTAGAAGCGATTTAAATGAACCCTGTTGAATTCTTCTTTGAAAATGGTTATGTTGTGTTCCCAAGGGCTATTGACCAAAGCCTCATAGACGAATATGACTTCGCTTGGCAGAAAGAAAACTCCACCAAAACCGACCAATATGGAAATAATTTTGGGTGGGATAAAGAATCAGAGTATCTCAAGCACCCCGAGGTGATGGATTTGATGTGTAATTCAATAATTTCTGAATTTTTCAGTCAGATAAAACTTGCCGTCGCACTGCACCGCGTAGACACATGGTCAATGAGTAGCGAAAAACCTTGGCACCAAGACTCCACATACTCAAATCCAGCCGCTTTCAATAACTACATAGGGGCTTGGGTTGCCGTAGAGGATGTTTCGTACGAGACAGGACCATTTCAATTGATACCAAAATCGCACACATGGGACATAAACAAGCATGATGCCTACTCAAGGGAGGGAAATGGAGAAACGAGGGACGGGAAATGGTACAACTTTGAAATTGAGAAGCAAATTGAAAAAAACACCAAAGTTGAATATTTTACATTTCTCGCCCAAAAAGGCGACCTATTGATTTGGCACGGAAACCTTCTTCATCGCGCCTTAACGCCCGTGAATAAAATGGCAACAAGGAAAGCCGTAATAGGTCACTATACAAATTCAAATCAACACGAAGAAGCAATTGATTACGGATACGAAACAAATCTTTCAACTTTGCAGTGTAACGAAAATATTAAACAGTGGAAAAATTCGGGCTACTTCTTTGATTTCCCCACGAACTAACTTATTCCAAGTTTGTATCTACCTCTTTCACAGATACATCCTCAACGATGTCGGCATCTTGAATATCCGTACCGTCGCTAAGCGCAGGAAAATCGTTCAATAACTCCCTGATTGTTTCCTTTGGTAAAATTCCAGCGTCAGCCATCAAAGCGAGCAACTTCTTGCCCTCCGCTTCCGAATCAAACTTTTCAGCCTGAACGACCCCGGGTGCACCAGCAAGAACTGCACGCAACGGTGAACTTTCCCGAACATCCATCTGAACATTGACATTGGTCTGTTCCATGCCCAACAACTTCGC
>Ga0181356_1000910_pt1 | contig 12993 bp, 21 predicted proteins | sample Fa13VDMM110SN_FD_130104 | JGI IMG/M metagenome (GOLD analysis project Ga0181356, IMG submission 130104) | Freshwater viral communities from Lake Michigan, USA - Fa13.VD.MM110.S.N | ecosystem: Environmental > Aquatic > Freshwater > Lake | place: USA: Michigan | collected 2013-09-24 | reverse complement strand
TGGCGGCGGCTTGCCAATAGGGTGCATGAGCGGTGGCATGGTAGCCATGCTATTACGGTCAGTGCGGCTATCTCGTTCTACCTTCACTCCGTACTGAATACCACGAAGTAGTTCTGGAATGGTCTGGAGATCGTAAAGCCGCTTATTGTCCTCAGAAAGCCGAGTAACAACAAACGGGTAGTCCTCGTAACCATTCATAAGCTCAAACTTTGCGTGGCCGGGGACATCTCCTCTGCCCGTAAACAACGGGGACATCACTGTTTGGTAGATACCCTGGCTTCCATCTTCTTCATCTACAAGACGTTGATAGACATACAAAACATCAACCAAGTCATCGTTTTGCCATTCGGCAACGCTGGATCGGGTAGCTTGCTCTGCTGCATTGCCGTTAAAGATGTCTGTGCTCTGCCCCCTGTAATGCTCAATGCAGTATTCGGCCCATTCACGGTTCCAACCAGACACCTCTACCTTGTTTAGAATCTCCTGTACCGTCATCCTAATCTTGTAGAAAACGTAAGGAGCCTTCTGTGGATCCATGCAATACGGCGGGAAGATTACATCGCCATCTGGAGCACAGGTCTTAATGCACGGACGGTCAATGTCGCGGCGTGTCACCGTAAGTTCACAGGTGCCTTTGGCGCGAAGTTCATTAATTGCCTTCTTTGCCCGCTTGTCTTTGAGGTCTGGGAACACTGACTTGAGCATGGCAATTACCCCTACATCGTCGCTGCCGTCTAGGATGACGGAGGCAAGGCGAGGGTTGCTAGTGGCAATGTCCTCAAGAGAAAACTTTTGAAGATACTTGTTCTTCTCGCGGTCCCAGCCAACGTAGGTAATCATCAACCCGCGTTCAAATAGGTAGTTAGATGCAAGCTCCATCTCCTGCTTAAAGCGGGGGATGTAGGAAGCAATCATCCACTTTAAGAAGCTAGATGTTACCTTGGCCTGTGCCATATCGCCCACAGCTACTGGATAAGCACGAATGTTAGCCCGAGCAAGGGAAGTGAGACACAAAGCAACGTAGCTGTTAATTCGTTCATTGATAACATGAACCTCGGTGTCCGACGCTCCTTCCCAAGGAAAAGAGTCTGATCCATGCTTACGAAGGTCTACTGTTTTGCCCGGCCAATAATTGCGCCGTTCATCGTAGGACCGCCTGCACTGGTTAAAATACTCGGAAAGCTCTGTAAGGGTGTTGTCATAAGCCTTCTTCAAAGCAACATGATCCGGTCCCTTTTCGCTATAAAACGTCAGGGCTTTTTGATCGTCAGTTTTTTGCATTAGGATAGCGTCGCTTTATTTGGCGAATCATACCATGCCAAAACGATACTGGCATGGCTAGCTTGTCTGTCAGAACACGTTCAGACAACTCATGGCCTCCGCGCCCGCAATGGCGTTGAAGAAGCTCCCAACCAGCAAGCCGGTCAGTTTGTTCAGCAATCCATTTGGGATTGGTGGTAATGTCAGCGCGAAAGGGCTTCATGTCTAAACGTCGTTCCTTTGATGTCCTGAATAGCTTCTGCTGTAAAGTATTTGCCTACAAGCCTACCCTGCATCTTGCGCGGGATAGCAACGGGAATTTTACCCTTGAACGTGTCGATTGTGCAATACAGCCAGCGGGGATTAGGTGCCGTCTTAATCCCAAGGGCTTCGTAACGATGGGCTACGGTGAGCGGGGCTTCCTCGCTTTGACGAATTAAGTCTGCCCCATCTTCCGTAAACCATGTGTTCTTGCCCTTCCCTTTGCTGTGGATTGGCTGCAAAACACGCGCCGCCCGTGCCATTAGCTGGTCAATCTCCATACTCATTTCCTCGGCCAAAGCCGTGCATTTAATCTTCATTTTGTTTCTCTTAACAATCCCAAGCGCGTCTAGACCAGTAGTTTGCAGACAGCTTTCCCTCGCCACCCTTGATGCCAGCAGACCGGGCGCAGTAGCTCTTCTTGCGGGCGGGGCTGCTTTTCTTGATGCTCATGTTGGCATCGCCAAAACGAACAATTTTTTCTACGCCATTGGCGCAGGCTTTAACAACTGACTTCTTTCCGCCCTTCAAATCACGGCGCGGAACATTACATTTCATTTCGCTCTTATTCATTGTTTTACGGGGTTAATGTGTTCATTAATAGCTTCCTCCCGATTGTTTCATTGCACCAAGCCAATTTGGGTCAACGTAACGAATGTCGGCAATAGCAGCATAGCGCACGCAATCCAGCGGGTCTTTCCATGCCTCGTCCTTGCCGCCGTCTCCCGTGTATTCCTGGATGGATCGAATGATGTTCTCGCAGCGGTCGGAGATGTAGAACCGCGGCCTATTGCTTCCGTCTAGCGGCAGCTTGCGATTGTAAGCCATCTTGTTCTGTAACGCCTGCAAGCCGTCCTCAATGTCCAAACCGGGGGCCGGGACAAAGGAAAGCCCGGCATCTGCAAGGTCGTCAATGATGCTGGAAGCTCCCGTAGCTCCCTGATACTTTGCGGCACCCAAACGCGGGTCAATAAGCCGCTCCATGATGTCCTCCCGATACTCACCTTCTAGGGTGGTAATGAGGGAGACGTATTGCTGGACGCCCTCAATCTGCCCGTCCCGCTTTGCCCCCTCACCGGCACCCCACTTGCCATTGCGCCACTCAGCCCAATCCCCATGACCGGCATCCGGCCATTCCCGATAGACCCACCAGGTATCTGTGGCATCTACGGCAATCCACGCCATAAACCATTTCTTACGTCCAGCAGGGTCTAGAACCTGATAGAGCGTGCAAGGGTTGTTTTCTGGGTCTTTTACCCAAGGGATGTCATCGTGCTTCACTACGTTGGTTTCGCGGCTAAAGCAGGGGAACTTGCTGGATATGCTCTTAGTGGGAACGCCATACACCCGGCACAGAATCCACGACTCATCTCCCTTAGCCACAGCCTCCTTAGCCACCCGTTCGTAGCCGCTGAAAGGGTTATCCTTTGTGTGGAGGTAGATGATGGCTGCATCCCTGTTAGAGCACTCCTGGACGTAAGGAAGTGCCCTATTGTGCAGAAGCTCCGCGTTCTTGGTTTCAATGGTTTTTGCGCCATCAAGGAACTGCCTTACCGTCTCAGAGTAGCCGTCAATCGGAGTGAACGTCAGCAGCATCTTGCTGTTACGGGTAGCCAGGCGGAAAGCCAGGGTGTCCACCAACTCAGGGCCACCAAGGTATTCGTCGCACCAAGCCCCTAGATTAACCGCGGTAGGGGAGAAAGCACCAAGCTCTAGCCCCTCTAGGACGGTCTGATTCTGCGTATATTGGGAGTAGGTCTTAAACAGGATGCGGCTACCGTTGGGAAAGATGAGGCTATTTCCGGCAAAGCCGTTCTGCTTGGTGTAGGAGATGTATTCGTCCTGCCCTAGTGTTTTGTGCTTATACTCCGTTGGAAGCTGGTGGAATATGGCACTCTGCTGCACAAGCACAGACAACTCAGCGTTTTGAGCAAAGCACACAATCAAGCTGCCCTCGTTCTGCATCGCGCATTTGATTGTCAGCCAAGCACCTAGCTGCGTTTTGCTTGCCCTGTTTCCGCCAAGTGCCATTACAGCATCATGTTGCAGAAGCAACGCCTCGCACTTACGCCAGTTGTCTAGGATGAACCCGTAGCGGTAGGGGTCTTGTTCGCTATTCGCGATTGCCGAATGGTAAAGGGTGTGCAGGGAGACAAGCTGTTCCGGCTCCATCATGGCTGTCTCAGCTTCCGTAGGGGGTAACAAAATAGGGTGTTTACGCCAAACAAATGCCATTTCCGGTTGGATTATGTTATTGTTTTAAACACTACTACCGCAGACGGAAACGGTGCTGAGTTGGCGTGTCCACCAAACTTGAGACGGCCTCGAATAAACCGCACCTTGCCCTTGGCGGCGTAATCGTGCCACCACGCGGTGTCAGTCCTTGCTGGCACTAGGCAAACAACTGTTGCGCCATCCAATGAAGATTTGTAAGCCTTTTCCATCCATTGGTTAATCTCGCGGCCATAAGGTGGGTTCATCCAACAGACACCCGTCCATACTTGGGCCAACCCGTCGTCTTCCTTGGTAAAAAACCTCTTGCACTTAGCGTTCTCAACCGAAGCGCAAACGTCTGTCTCAAAACCAAACTCCTCGTTTAGCTTATCAAAGAAATCCTGCGGGGTGGCCCATAGGTCGGTTGCGCTGCTAAAGTGTACGGCAGTGTTCATGCGTTCTGGGGAAGCTCTTCCCCTTCCTCCTCATCCTCGTCGTCTAGCGGACCATCCTGTAAGAAATACGCCCTCATTTTTCTTTCATTCTTCTTATACCAATCCGGCGTGTCCCTGTGCGCGTTCATTCATTCCTTTGGCGTAACATCCACCTCAATAGCACTTTGCCGTATTTTAGCCCGCACAGCCTCAATCTCCCGCATAGCATCCTCCAACGACGCCCCTCTCCTGTGCTCCACAATCACCTTGTTCTCCCCTAGGGCCGCAAACGCCTTGTCCTGGGCTATGGCATAAGGCAGCACCAAGTCCCGTAGATTCACCTTGGCAAGCTCGTCTGGGTTGTCAGCCAAACTCTGCATCTTCTGCTTTGCCAACAACCTAAGCCCCTCCGCCATCTCAAACCCATCCACGGCAAGCTGCTTTCGACGTTCCTCCAGCGGTTTGTCATTCCTAGCCCTTAGCGCGGCAATAGACGTAAAACTAAGCCCCGTAGCCCTAGCCACCGCCTCATACGTCTCCCCGCCTGCCAGCATCTCCAAAGCCAACGTAGCCTTTACAGGCTCCCGCTTCTCTATGGCATTCACCCCCACCGTAGACGTAGCCACAGCCGTAGCCAACGCCGGAAGCACCTTCACCTTCCCACTCATGCCACCAAAGCAATAATAGCCACTACAAAAGCTGTTGCAACGCCAATGGAAGCTACAGCCAGCCCATTGTCCCCATCCCGCAGCCACGCCCTTACCTTCGCATACCACGGCCTAGCAGCCATAGCCTCGGTTACTAAATCATCCAAATCCTCGTTAACGTAACATTCATCCAAAGCCTTCGCTTCATCCTCCAACACATCCACACGTTCGCTCACCTCCAAATAGAGCTTGAACAGGTATTCAATGTCCCCCGCCATCTGCTTTTGCGTTCCTACGGGGGTTCCTTGCGTTTTAAGAGCTTTATTTGCCATACAGCCATCTACACCCCCATCCCTCACATTGTCAAGCCTATGCCCGCGTAAGGCCATATTTTTTAAAAAGGCAGCCCCCCTTAGCTATTTTTTTAACGGTCGTCCTGACCAATCCTAATTCTTATCCCGCTGCCGAGCTGCGACCCCCTCCCCCCAGGTGTGACATTTTGGCACAGTGTGACATGGCACAGTGCGACAGAATGGCGCGAGACAATTCGGCACAGACTGCTGTGACAATCTGGCATAGTGTACGGGCGAACACTAGTGTCCAAACGAACACTGCGACAAAATGGCGCACTGCCTGGGCCTAGGGTAGCGTGCGGATCGAGGGTAGCCATCGCGTGCGATCGCGTGACGGGAGAGGGAGGGAGGATGGGTTCGCCGATCCGATTGATCCGATTGATCCCAACGATCCGGCATATTCCCGCCTTGGGCCGTGAGGCGATGCGCTCCCTCTTCCGTTCTTTCCTCCCTTGTTCTCTATAGTCTAGAGAGCGTGAAGGGGCGAGTTTTCGGATCGCTTGCGCATTCATGCCTCAACTTTGATCGCGTGCAAAGCCTTGGGCTTGCTTGCACTTGCGGAAATGTTTGAAATCGCGTGCGAATAATCTTGAGCATGAGCATGACGCGTGCATTGTGGGGGCATGGAAACCCCAAAGAAAGAAAATAACGCACAGCTGAACGCTGCCGCTCCTGAATTGTTGGCCGCATTGGAGGCAATCCTTGCGCGAGTTGATGCGCCGGGCGGAAGCATTCGCACTATTAACTGGCAGAGCATTGCGGCTGCACGCTCTGCCATCGCTAAGGCTTCCCGTTAATCCCAACCCAACCCAAACCCAACCCAACCCAACATGAACACCAACCCTCCCACGCTAGGCCAAACGATTATCGTTCACGGCATCACTTGCGTAATCGTTCGAATTCTCCCTTTTGGCACGCTGTACGTCGAATCGCGCGAGGGTCACTTTTTCCGCGTCACAGGCCTGTCATTTCGCTAACCCCAACCCAACCCAACCCATGCAATCCACCAATCCAGCCGGCTATTTGCTGCACGAAGGTATCACGCCTTCCGGAGCGCCTTTCGTCGTTATCGCCACCATGCATTCGCGCAACCCTAAGACGGGAGATATGGTTCAAATTTGGTTCTTATTGCGGGACGTCAATCCGGTTCACGCTGTGAAGGAAGGGATCGACGCGGAGACAATTTGCTCCGGTTGCCCATTTGCGTCTGGAAACGGATGTTACGTTGCAGTTCACCACGCGCCACTTTCTGTTTATAAAGCTTACAAACGCGGAAGCTATCCAACCCTCAACCCTAGCGGTTACCGAAATGCCTTTGGTGGACGCAAAATTCGTTTCGGCGCCTATGGCAATCCTTCGCTAATGCCCATCGCAATGGTTCGCGCCATTGCCAAAGTAAGCGCAGGATGGACAGGCTATTTTCACGACTGGCGGGAAAACCCCTTGGCTTCCCAATATGCGGAATTCTTCATGGCTAGCACCGAAACGGAAAACAGTCGCGAACAGGCGGAAAACCTTGGTTTCCGCTACTTTCACGCTTCGCCGGTAAAGCCTGCAAACGCTAGGGAATGCCTTAGCGAAACGCATGGCCTAGCTTGCGCGAATTGCAAGCTTTGCGCCGGACTAGCCAAATCAGCGCAACCCTCGATCTGGATTAATCCGCATGGAACAAAGACAGCCAAGGCCATTGCCGTTGCTCTTTCAGTCTAAACCCTCAAACAAACACAGTTCATATGAAAGCTTACGAAGCCATTAATTCACGCGACACAATTGCAAATTTGGCACTGTCAGGTGACGCACGATATAGTTTCGATCCCATTGGGGCCGCGGACGCTGATATAAATGATATGGAACGGGAGACGGGCATGACTCTAGTACATCGCGCCTATTCCGATTCCGACGTTGCTGTTTATTCAAACGGAACGCGCCATGCGTTGGTGTGCGACGCAAACGGGCCAATTTCAATTTACGTCTAAACCAACCAACCAGGAAAACAAATGCCCACACAAATGACAGCAGCGCAATCTGCGCTTATCTCCGATCTAGCAAACGATCTGCGGCCCACGGTTGCCAAGATCGAGAGCTCGATCCCTATCACAAGGGGCCATTATGGCCGCTATGGATCGCTATTGTCCCAACTTAGCAAAGGAAACGCAACAAATGCGGCGATCCTTTTGCTTGCCCTAATAGAAGCCGGAGCAAACGCGCAAGGCGCACGCGACGGCTTCAAAACGTTTTGTTAATCTTCCCACTATGAAAACCTTCCTGCTTTGCTTCCTCGTGGGCGCAACGTTCGCCCTTGCCTTCGCCCTTGCCCTTTAAATCGCCTTGAAACGTAAGGAATCAGCCCTTGGCGCGATGCTAAGGGCTTTTTCATGCCCGGCTTGCCCGCCATTCCGTGATAAAATGCGGGCCGATCCTTTCAATGGCCTACTATCCCACAGTTTCGACGCAAAGGGCGCTGGATCTGGCGGGAATTGACTCCGCCATTGACGTTGCGCACTGGTTTGCGCTCAATTATCCCGACGAAAGGGAGGATCGTTTGGCGCAGATCGATAGCCTGCTTGACGTTCGCCTGCTGATAACGTCGGGCCGCTATCCCTAGGCGAACGGAAGCGAACCAATGCGAATGGAAGCGAACGGAACGGAACGGAACGGAAGGGAACGGAAGGGAACGGAAGGCAACCCACGGGATCGGCTTAATGGGGGCGTACGGGCCTAATGGGGCAAACGGGCCAATGGGGCGATTCCTGGCGCCAGGAACTTGACAAACGCTCAATGGGCACGATCCTCCTTCTTGGTTGTTTTGTGTGGATTGCATCAAGAGCCCGGTCCCTAAGTGGGCCGGGTTTCTTGCGCGAAACTTGACAAGACGAAAAGCACCCATGATAGAGTTTGGCTTGTCAGGTTGAGCGGAGTACAAGCCTAAGCACTATTTAGCAAAGCGGGGGATGTAAAAATCCCGGTTTTGTTAGCCCGTAGCCGAGTCTTGTACCTCGCTACGGGCTTTTTCTTTTCCCGAGTCTGACGCATAAGAAGGAAACGTGTACCGCACAGCCCCAAACAGTCGGGCGGCTGATAGATGCGGGAAGGTGTTTCTAGGCCGATCCAAAGCCTAGCAGGGGTCGCAAGGCCCTTGAAACAGCAAACGAAGCCGGGGGTTCAGCCAGTCTCTTTTCCCCGGTCGATGCTACTGCACCCCACAGGCTACGAGAAACAGCCAAGGCGAATTAGGGTTAATACACGCCGAGGTGGGGAGAGATTGGCAAGGCGTAGTGCCGAGCGTCATCCGGCACCGGGAAAGGGAACCTTACGAAGTAGCAGGCCCCTCTTGCGGGGGCTTGCTATGCTCAGAGGGGTGGCAGGAAGGGAAGGTTACGAAGGCGCGGTTTACTTTGATTCTCATGGGTGAGTTGAAGTGTTATAACGGAAGTCAACCCTAAATCGCGGAAGAAAGACCAAGGAACAATGAGAATTTGCTTGTAGGGGATGTACACGCGAATCAAGGTGGAAACGTGCAACAAACAACCAAACACAATCCCCTAGAGGATGCTCTCGGAGCTTATTCTCGGGCTCTCGGCCACCACGCTTTTTGCGTCGGTGCCCACAGAAAACACAGGAACACCACCTTCCGCGAGTTTCTGGTGACGTCCGCCCGCCAAGTTCGTTGGTGGCATGGCTACATCATCAAATGGGGGAAGTTCTAATGAGTTTCCAATATAATGATAATACGCACCTCGCCGGGGTGCTAGAGATGGTCCGCAGGGGCTGCGAGAGGCTTTACAGCCTCGGCAGCGCAGACAAGCCGGGCGCGTTCAAATCGAACAAGTTTGGCAGGATGACGGCCTGCCAGCGCGACGAAGCTTTGCTTTTGGGCATGGACGGCAAGGAGAACAACGCCTCAATCGCAAAGATTATCGGCCACACGCCGAGCGCGGTTAATAAATTGTTTTCCCGCAGCGGAATAAAGAGCAAAGAGAGTCGCGGGTGCAAAAAAGGCACCTCTTGGAGATTTAGTAAATTTAAGCTGGTCTCAAAGAAAGTGAAACAGCGCGCTTTACGGATCAATCGGGCCGCCCGTAACGCCCGTAAGCAAACCTTAAACCTCCCGCCCAAATGAGCACCAAACTATCCCTGCCGGAGCTAGTCGAAAGCTACCGTCTTTTCAACATTACCAAGGCGCGGGCCTTCGCCTACATAATGGCCGATAACATGGCCGGGCCACGCCGGGGCCAAGGGGCCAAGGCCGCGAAGCGCGAGGCCAAGCTCGTGGAAGCGCGGCTTGCGACTGCCTGGGCGTTCGAGGACGCATTCAACGGGGGGACAAAGTGCGCGTCCTAATCGCGTGCGAGTACAGCGCGACCGTGCGCGATGCCTTCAGGGCCACCGGACACGATGCGTGGTCGTGTGATCTGCGCCCAACGGAAGGCGATCCCACATGGCACATTCAAGGGGATGTATTGCCGCACCTGTCTGCCGGTTGGGACATGATGGTTGGCCACCCGCCTTGCACGCATCTATCCCTTTCCGGGGCGCGGTGGGCAACGGATCATTTGGTAAAGGTGAAGGGCACGGCTGGACGCTGGCATGACGGAAGCAAAAAGCGCAGGCTGCGCGATGAAGCAGCAGCGTTCTTCCGCACGCTATGGGAAGCACCCATCCCGCGCATTTGCTTGGAAAACCCAATGAGCATGGCAAGCACGCTTGTAACGCGAAAGACCCAAGTGATCCACCCTTGGCAGCACGGCCACGGGGAACAAAAAGCCACTTGGCTTTGGCTGAAGAATCTGCCTATGCTTTTGCCGTCAAACATTGTCGAGGGACGGGAGCAACGCATTTGGCTGATGCCCCCCGGTCCAGATCGAGAACGCGAGAGAAGCCGCACGTTTAGCGGGATCGCTACAGCAATGGCAACGCAATGGGGCAACCTAACATGAGCAACCTAATCAGACTCCACGGGAATGGTCCCCTTGTCAGCCAAGAAGTGGACGCCATCCTGTGCCATTGGCGAGCCACCTATCGGCTCTCTATTGGCAAATCCATCGACGCCGCAATCCGCTTCTGCGCCAGTCATCCAGACTTCAGCATTCAAGCACCGGCTCCTGACGACACGCCTCGGCGCGGTCATCGCACGCCGCTCAACAAAGAACAAAAGGAACGCATTTTATTCTTGTCCCAACAGGAGAAACGGACACAAAAAGCAATCGCCAGCGAATTTGGCATTCATATTAACACTGTACGAAATATATGCAAAACAACCCAACCATCAGAATTGACTTAACGGACGACAATAGTCGTTTACTCGGCAACGGGGAGCCCATTTTCCCCGGCGTTTATTGGCGCAACATAGACTTTCGAGACGATTGGACTCTCGTTGACACGGACATGGTGGAATATGGTATCGTGGTAAATCAGGATGACGAGTTTGAATACCGTTTTCCTTTGGCGCAGGACCGCGAACAATTCAACACGGGGGCCGTTCGTAATCAGCAGGCCGGGCGGGGTCGTTTTGACCTCATCCCCTACGAGGCAATGCTGGCCTACGCTCAACGGCTGGAATACGGTGTCGCGAACGGATATGCGCCCAACAATTGGGAAAAGGGAATGCCCCTGAGCCGCATCTTGTCGTCTATGCGTCGCCACGCTTCGCAAGTTAATTTTGACTTCTCCGAGGATCATATCGGCGCAGTCTTGTTTAATGCCGGGGCTTTCGTCACCATCGTTACGCGGATCAAGGCGGGGCTGCTTCCCCGCGAATTAGACGACATTGGATACATCAACCTAAACAGCGGAGAATAATTATGAACACCATCAAAGACATCAAGAAGTTCCCTATCGGGAGCACCATTCCAGCAGTATCCGGCACGGTCAAAATCGTGTGGGAACGTGAACTGAAAAAGGGCCAATACGGAGAATTTTTCTCCCAAGGATTCGTTTTAGCGGACGGCGACGAGGAAATTGTTGTTTCCTGCATGGATTTTGACGATTTGAAATACCTCAAGGGGCAAGTGGTGAGCGTTGCGGCCACCGGGAAAGATAAGCGCACTGGGCTTCCTGCTGGAACGAAGCTCAAGGAGTACAACGGCAAGCTTTCTATTGGTGTGAGTAAAAAGTCTGGTGGGTTCGTTGGAGGAGACACTCCCAACCCGGCGCATATGGCCGGGGGCACGCCCGCAGCAGCCTCGCAAACGGCCATTCCTGCCATTCCTAGCCATTCCGCGCCCCCGGCTGTGTCTGGAGGCTCGTTCGACGAGCGCATGGCTAAGATGGCTACGCTTTATAAACACTGTCTGTTCTATGCGGGCACGGCTCTAAACGGGAGCAAGCTCACAGACCCCGAGAGCCTGCGGAACGTGGCAACGTCCCTGTTTATTGAGGCTAACAAGAGCGGCATGGGTGCCAATCCCCCCGCGTTCTTAAACTCGGCGGAGATTCAAGAGATTCCCTATTAACATGAACGACATTCAACCACAGGACACGACAGCCCCGCTCCTTGACGACAAGAAACCGTTAATGGAACGGCTCAAAACGAGCGCGGACACGGCAGACAACGCCAACTACTTTCGCAGGAAAGAGGACAACCGCTGGGGTTATTCACCGGAGGACAGACCGTGAAAAAGCCATTCGACTACATCACCGACGCCAACGATGTAATGCGTGTGCTGGAGGATGAAGCGCGATGGGAAGTTTGGTTGGTGAGGGATGACGAGCGCGAAGTGCGATCCGCTCTGTGGGTAGCTGCGAAACCTAAAACAACTGAACAAAAGAAAACCCATGATTAAGCGACTGATTCAATGGCTTTGCCGCCTCAATCCACGCTATCGTTACGTTCCCCTCTTGGGTGGCTGCGCGAGGCTCTGGGTGTGCTACCGGGCCAGCGACGGGCGTCGTATCTATTCCAGCGCACGCCGCACCCGCCGGGCATCGCAAGACCTGTGTGATAGGCTGAACCAACCATGACGCGGTAGCTTTCGGGATTTCCGACCGGCATCCGCCCATTAGCCCGACCCCATCCCAAAAGTTATACCAATGAAAACGCAGCCCCAGGAATACGGACCATTCATCTCGACCCGGCAAACATTGTCCCGCCGTCACTTCCTGCGGGGCACCGGCGTCGCGCTCTCGCTTCCGTTCCTCGATGCCATGCTCCCTCGCATGGCCCGTGCCCAAGCATCCTCGTCGCCGTTGGACCCGGCAGCCAAGCCACTTCGGATGTTCGCCGTGTGCAACAATCTTGGCCTGCTGCCCCGCAATTTCTTCCCCGAGGGCAATGGCAAGGACTACAAGCCGTCCCCGTACCTCGAGTTGCTCCAGGAGCATCGCAAGGACTTCACGGTGTTCTCCGGTGTGTCTCACCCAAATGTCGATGGCGGCCATCCGGCGGACGTGTGTTTCGTCACCGCCGCGCCGCATCCCGGTTCTGGCTCTTTCCGTAACACCATCTCGCTCGACCAGTTCGTTGCAGAGCGCATTGGCATCCTGACCCGCTTCCCATCCCTTACCCTATCGGTCAACACCCGTAGCCGCAGCTTGTCTTGCACTGGTAGCGGCGTGGCCATTCCGCCGGAAGACAAGGCCGCCGAGGTCTTCAAGCAGCTCTTCCTCCAAGGCACCCAAGCCGAGGTTGATGCCCAGATTCTCAAGCTCGACACAAGTCGCTCCATCCTAGATGCTGTTGCGGCTCAGGCAAAGAATCTCCAGCGCGGGCTTGGTGGTCTGGATCGGGAGCGCCTCGACCAGTACTTCACCAGCGTCCGCGACCTCGAAAGCCGTCTCCAAGCATCCCAAGGCTGGGAGCGTAAGCCGAAGCCCAAGGTTGACGCG
>Ga0181356_1000908_pt1 | contig 13000 bp, 4 predicted proteins | sample Fa13VDMM110SN_FD_130104 | JGI IMG/M metagenome (GOLD analysis project Ga0181356, IMG submission 130104) | Freshwater viral communities from Lake Michigan, USA - Fa13.VD.MM110.S.N | ecosystem: Environmental > Aquatic > Freshwater > Lake | place: USA: Michigan | collected 2013-09-24 | reverse complement strand
TAAGTTTTTATCAAAGAATTCTTGATCTTGTTCTCCTTGTTTACCTTTACCTGCAAACATATAAGTTGTTAAACCTCTAAAGTCATCAGCAGAAGGTGGTACAAAGAATGATAATTTGTTTTTCTTAATACCTGTTCTTTTAGCAACAACATCAGACACTTTTGTAAATGCAGCAACGCCTGTATTTCTTTCTAATATATCATTAAACTGGAAGTCTAATGATTTACTATCTCTTGATACCGATGGTTTATCTAATACGGAAGTATCTATTACTGCGATACTCTTTGTTGTTTTTCCTGAAACTTGTGCCCCATCCGTATAACTTATAGCTCTTACACCGTCTTTGCGTAAACTTTCAAAAAGAGTATCTATGTCTTTTCTACTTAATGAATTTTCAAATCTAGGATCTATTAATTCGTAAAAAGATGATTCTTCAACAGTAAAATCTTTATCTGCCGGTTTTAAATTTAATTCATTTATTTTATTAATAGCAATCTCCTCATCAACCAAGTTAGAATTTCCAATAACAAATTCTTGCACTTCGCCATCATTTATTCTGGCATATTCATTTGCTTCTCTTATGTCAGTAGCAAAAAAGTTTACACCTTTTCTTCCAATTTCTTTTAAATTTTTTCCTATTGGTGCTCCGGCATATATAGTAGTATATTCGTTTGAGGATCTGCTATACATTGAGCCTTTTGACATGTTGTTTTGAATAAACTGGTTCAGTTGCTTTTCAGCGTTTTTAACAGTCTCAATATTTAAACCTTGGTTTAGGCCTTCCATTAAGAAACCTGATCCCTCGCGGCTCTCTATTACATCCACGGCATAATCTATAGCTCTATTCATGCCAAGAATAATATCATTAGGTAATATTCCCCAATAATCCTCAATGTTTTTTGATAGCTTATCTAATAAATCATAAGAAGTTTCTGTGTCTAATCTTCTTGAATTATTATCATTAATATAATCTGATACTGTTGTTATACCATTAGACTTACTGCTTCTTTCTTGGTTTAGATTATTTAAAGCAGCTTTTTCGTTTTGTATATTCTGTTGTTGAGCTTTAAAAATATTAATTGATTGAATAATATTATTTTTAAATAAACTATCATACCTTGAAAAATCTGCTTTATCCTTTATAAAATAAAATGGATCCATCATTTGTTTTACACCAGATTTATCTAATATCTCAGATACTTTTTTTGGTACTATTAATACTTTATAGTTTTCAAATATTTCATCTTCTGTAATATTATTATTTTTATTAATATATTTATCAATTAATTGAGCTAATACTACCCTTACTGGTTTAGAATGCTCATATACATAAGGAATTTTAATGCCCTCATCTATAATACCAACAACCGGAGCTGCAGACCTTACGACACTATCAGCATTATTTGCTAATAATGTAAACATGGCCGCTTGATATGACGGTCCTAATTCTTTTAAATTTTCACCCCACCATTTAGCAGCATACATTGTTAATTTTTTAGCAGCTTCTGTTCTAATTCTATCTTTTTCTATATCAAATGTACCGTCAAAATAATTAAAATGTACTTTATTTGACTTTGCATAACCTTTATATTTTTCTTTTAATACATTTTCAGAAATATTATTTGTATTTTCTCCGAAAACTATTTTTCTAACTTTATTCAATTCATTAATAAAAGAACCTCTTCTTTTATCCATATTTTTCATACGAAATAAAGATATATCAAAAGAGCCATTTATTACAGTAGGAGCCCACATAGAATATAGAATTTTCGTACCTTCTGCGTCTCCAAAATCTTTAAGAATATCAATCATAAAAGCTTGATTTAATTCTTTTAATTCTTTTACTTTTTCTGGTTTTCTAAAAAACGCTGCAACAGTTACATCAGAAGATAATTGTTTCCAAATAGATTTGCCAAAATCTTGTTCTTTACTAATGTTAGAAAGATATTCTATTGTACTTCCTTCGTAATTTATAAGTTCATCAGATCCAAAATATTTTTCATTTCTTTTTAGAACATAAATTAAACTTTCAGTAGCTTTTTTTATTTGATTTTCATCCCAATCATTTGCAAATATGTTTGTTAGAATATTTTTAATGCTGCTGTCTGTAACTTTAGTTAAATTTACAATTGCTTTTCCTAAAGAGGTTGAATTATTTTCAATATCCAACATCATTTCCGCTGATAAAGAATATTTGATATTACCTCGTTCGGCTAATCGTGCTAAATTTTCAACAGTTACTTTGCCAACTTCTGCTCCAAGTATTTCCTGATTTTTTTGTAATGCTTGATAAATTGGTCCACCTGATAACATATCGTCAGAAATTAAATCAAATGCTAATTCCTCACTCATTGCTTTAGCCAATGCTTCTTTTCTACCTCTTAACGGCAACCCAGTTACTGGATCTATAATTGAATCTAAAAAAACGTCATCCGGAACATTATTAGCTACGTTTGGTAATCTTCTAACCAATTCTGCTCCTGATGTTCTACCTGCTAAATCTGTATTAACAGACTCTCTGTCTATTTTTTTACCAATCCAATCGGGGTGGCTTAGCCATTGACCATTTACTCTCTTTTGAACAGCAAATGGCATACCTCCTGATACTGTTTTTCCGTTATCTTTACCCATTAACCAAGTTGTGGTCATGTTTTCAAGCACGGGCTTTTTGTTTGTTAATAAAAATTTCCTAAGCTGACCATCTTCTTTACCGCCCATTGCTCTTTTAATGTCAATGTCTGCCTGTTTACCAATCTCAGTACGTATCTCATTAATTATAGGAGCCGTTGTTCTATTAAGAGTAGTTTTTTCGTCAATTCTAGATTTTAATGTTCTTATTATAGGTAATATTTTTGCTTGAACATCTGTAATTACCTCCGGTGAAAATACACCAGACTCTAAAATATTTTGGTACTTTTTTCTTTCTGGCAATGTAGGTGTTTTTACCTCAACATCTTCATTAGAAAGTTTTGTCATTTCTGTAACATCTTCTGTAAATACAACATCTGCTACTTGGCCAGATTTTAATGCGGCCTTCATTCTATTTGCTAGCTGAGCATTTATATAGCCGTATAAACTATCATTCTTAGAAGGATCAAATTTCTGTATATAGGGAAGCATTGACACTGTTACATAACTTGTCATTTCTTCCATGCTAAACCCATCTAATCCGCCCTTGTTTTTATTCGTAAGATCAATAATGGTACCGTTAGAAGTTTTATAATTTCTAGACTTTACTTTTACCATTTTATCTAACTCATCATAGATAGCTGGATTGTTTGGATTAAATCCTTTTGGATCATTACCAATTGCATCAAGCTTAGCCTTTGCCTTTGCCGCAGCTTCGCTTATTTCAGATGGTTCTCTTTTAGTAGGTTCCTTTTTGGTTGGTTCTTTCTTTACAACCTTCTTTTCCTCTTCGTATGTCTTTTTAGATTGCTCAAACTCCTCTTGTTCGAGCTTCTGCATTTCTATTTCGTATTTGTCAAGATCTATTTCATTATTAGATAATTGTGCGTCAAGTTTATCCATTCTTTCTTCAATAGACTTTGAGCTTTTAGCAGTTGTATCTGCCTGCTCTCCTCCTTGTTCCGTTAATTTACCCTTTGCCCCTTCTTTAAATAGCTTTTTAATAGCTTTACCGCCTTCTCCACCTTTTTGGATAGTATCATTATAGTCTCTAATAAAGTTGAATACATCTCTACCGGAATTAAATTTTATACTTATCAACCCAAGGTCTTGCAAGTATCTTCTTATTGTATCACCTAATTTTGTGAAAAAAGATTCATTGTATTTTATATTTCCATTAAGTAATGCGTCAGAAAACAAAGTCATTATTTCTTCACTTTTAATCCCTTCAGAAGCATTTTTGTAATTCGCAATAAGTCTGCCTACAACTTTTTCGTTTAAAAATAACTCAGGATTTGAAGCTAATAAATATTCTTTTAATTGCTGTCCTAAAGCTATTTGTGTACCAGCTTTGCTTAACGTTTTTTGTAATAGTTTATGTAAAAACTCATGAGAACCAACAGTTACCGCTTTTTGATTGATGGATTGCTGTTTGTTTATTACTATATAATCCCTACCGTTTAATGAGCTTGTAACTATTTTTCCGTCTGAACCTTTAAAGCCTAATATGTCTGCATCCTCATTTGTAATTTGTTTATCAGCTATTAAGGATTGCATTTGGTTTGTAGCATCGTCATAATCCTCTGCTAATATTATTGTAACATCTTCCGCTTCTGCTAGCTTTTGAGCCGCTGCTAAGTTTTCATTAAATTCTGTTTCTCTTGCTTCTTTTAAATCAACGCCTTCATTTTTATATACCTCTTCCACTTTAGCTTCAATTCTTTTTTGAATAATAGCTTTTTCATCATCGGTAGTTGTTTCATCCATATTAGCAAGAAACCTTTCTGTATTTAATTCTATTAGCTGCATTCTACCGATGGAAGATATAGGCACACCGAATGTTTTTACATTTTCAACTCCACTTACTAAAGTATTTAGCTTTACTTTTTCATTATAATATTGGCCTTTTAGTATTGCCAAGTCTTCTGCTTTTGATTTAGCATCCCCTTCGCCTTCATTTATTTGATTAGCTTTATTTATTAAATCAGCTATTTTAGCAACTGATTTATTTATATAATCAAATGTAGCAACAGGCATTGCATCAATATCGGATATTGTTTTTTGCAATAAAGCAGTACTTTGTGATTCAATTTTTTGTTTTTCTTGTTCTAAAGCTTCTATGCTAATCTCTGACAAATCAGTTTCATTATCAAGTTTATACATAATTGAAGCCAATTGTCTAGCATTGGTATCTAATTGTTTAGCGGTAGTTTTACTCATAAAGGAACGTATGGCGGTTCCGGCTATAATAGGTATACCGGATAGCATGGTAGTTAGCATAGCTGTATCTTTAAATACGGTCCCAGTATTTTCAAACAAACTTACCTCTTTTCCTAATAATACTTTATTTATAGTGTTTTGACCAAAGTTAGTAAGTTGCTCAGAAAGTTGCTCTTCTCCTTGTCCTCCTACTATATTTATTCCTGCTTGTTTTAATAAATTTTTTGTAGCAACTACATTAAAATTTTTCCAATCTTCAGTAGCTTGTTTAGCGGCTGTTTTAAAGAAACTTCTGCCTCTTTCTAGTACTTTACCGGTAGACTTTTCAAAAACTCCCTCAACGTACCCAAACGCGGCTGGAGCAACTATTAATTGAAACGCATTATAATCTGGTTTTATAAATTTACCATCTTTTGTATAATATCCATTTCTTTCTTCGTTAACCATTTCAAGATATTTACCACCAGTAGCTATTCCAGCCATAGATCCTGTCTGAGCATTAAGTGTTAAATAATCTTTTGCAAACTTACCCGTTCTAGCTAATAAGCCAGTAGCTGTTTCTTTTGCTAATTGTTCAGCAACAACTTTTTCAGCGGTACTACCACCTCCTGTTAATGCCATTAGTAATAGATTTGGTGCTTGAGAAATAAACAAATCGCCTGCTTGTTCTAAGTACGCTTCAGTGCTACCAGTACGTGGCTTTGCAAATTCATAAGTAAGTCGATCCTCTATTCTGCCTTTACCTGCGGCAACTAAATTTTTAAGATACGTAATTGGATTTTCCATACCAATAAGTTCCTCTAAACCAAGAACATCGTAAGCTACTTCAGTGCCTTGGTTTAAATACAATCCAAGACCCAGCAGATCACCACCTAATCCAGCGCCGTATAAGCCTAGTTTTTTAAGTACGCCTAAATTAGAATAATCACGGCTAAACATATCTCCTTGTAAAGCTAGATCGTCAACAGTGTCTGATAACTTGCTTATTCTGCCAACAGATCTATTTATTAGCTCTTCATTGTCATTTATATCTTTTATAAGATTATTTCTATTTACTATAAGTGCATTTTGTTTATCTATTTCAGCTTGCGTTGTAAATTTATAATTTTTTGGTTTTAATTCTTTATCAATTTCTTTAATTTTAGATACATAACTTTCACTTATTTTGCCTAAGCTTTCTTTAAACAATGTTTCTTTTACTAAATCATTAGCTTCTTTATTAGCTTTTTTTATTACATAATCATTAACAATATCTTTAGATGCTTTATCTATATTGGTGGTTTCCTCTAATGAATCTCTAAATTTAGATTCTCTTCTTCTTATAATTTCATTTTTTTTCCATAAAAGGGAAGCTTCTTTTAAAATTTCATCTTCAGAATAATCTTTAAGTTTACCTGCCTGTTTTAATCTATTTTTTATTTTTTCAGTTTCTTCATAAAATGCTTTATATTTTTTTGTTCCCGCTAAAATATTACCTGATGCTCCAGCTCTCATACGAGCCTCTTGAGATTGGGCGGCATTTACTCCGTAACTACCAGTACCATCGGTATTTTGTGATGTGTTGTTTCTTGCTATTTCGGATGCAATATACGTATCAATATCAATAATATCTGTATCAGTTAATTGAGAATCATTTAAGCTATCCTCATACCATTTTTTTGCCTTATTATTATTTTTTAATACAATGCCTGATATTCTAGATTCAAAATCAATTTTTTCATCTTCTTTTGCAGCCTCTATTTTTGCCTCTTTTCTCTTTGCTGCTTTAAATGCTTCGTAGCCAAAACTTCCAGGAACAGCATTGGGATCCACTTCACCCATTTCTGCCGCAAGTCTTAATCTAGCGGCATTAAAATCAGGTTCTTGCGCCTTATTATCAACCCGTTTTTTAGTTGTTGCTTTCTTTTCTTGAGCTTTCTTTTGTGTTTGAAAAGTATCTACTATTGCTTCTACTCCAAAAGGCGTAATAGCAGGAAATAACTTTTTCTTACCATTCGATGCCGATGAAGGCTTTTTTGAAGACGAAACCGATTTTGGTTTTTCCTTTAGCACAGTGGTTGGTTTCTTTACAACTGCACTCTGAGACTTTCCCGGCTTTTCTTTTTCATTTTCTTTTTTAGTTAAACCGTTGTCATTTATAATGTCATCAAAGCTTTTGTTGTTTTTTAAAGCAGCTGCTTCAATTTCTTCTATAGTATATTCTTCTCCTTTGCTATTAAAATACTGTGCCATATATATAATTATTATTTTTTAATTTAATGGTGTTTTACTACCAAACAAATATTTTTTAACCTGTTCTTTAATGTCTCCCTTTTCTATATTAAATTTTTCACCTTTATTAACACTACCTGGGGTTGCAATATACCAATTTCCACTAGTAGATCTTGTAACTATTTTATCATCATATTCAAATTCTCCTGGTTCTCCTCCTTTAATTGCCTCTATATTTGCTGTTATTTTTTTTCTTTTAGCTAAATCCGCTTCCTCCTTTTTATTATTTGTATTGGTGTTTGTACCACCTGTTTGAACCTCTTCTGTTTTTCTGGTCTCTTCTATAACTCTTTCAGGTGATTCATCATCTTCTGTTTTAGGTATAGTTTTAATTAAAGCATCTGCAATAAAATCTCTAACTTTCTTAGTGCGTTCAGGTGATAAATCAGTATATAAATCTGCAAGATCATCTCCATTACCAACTACATAGTGATTGTAAATAGCTTGAATACTGCCTTCTTTAGCTAAACCAACTACGGCAGCATCAATTTGCATAGATAAAGCAGCCTTCACTTTTTCAGCATCTGGTTCTAAATAATTCTTTTTAATAACTGTATAAACGTCCTTATCAGCTTTATTATTTGTTACAGTAGATTTGTTTACTTCCTTCTTAGTTTGCTCCACAGAAGTGGTATAATCTCTTAACAAATTACCTTTACCGTCAAATACACTTGGATTACTTTTCATTAAATTTTCAATAACACCAGTCATTGGTTTTATTATTTTTAATCCACCGTTTTCGTCTAACATTTTGTTTATTTGATCACTACTCTTCCAGTCCGTTAATTCTGTATATTCAGAAGGCTCATCTTTACCTTCTTTTATCATTCCGCTATAAAATTTTATTCTTGGCTTGTAATTGTTTTCAAAATCATAATCTAACTCTATTTTTCCCGGAGACAAATTTCCAGCAACTGCCATTGAGTGCATAAGGGATGGATCATTTTGCATAGAAAATCCGCCAGTCATACCAATATTAGATATATTTTTAGAATATCCTTCTCCTAAAGACGCTATGTTCTGTACTAGCCCCGCTGTTTCCTCGATTGCTGCTAGTATATTTTGTTCTTTTAAACGATCCTCCGCTATATTTTTACTTTTACCAAAAGCAATATCTTTTTGAATTCTTTCGTATTCAGCAAGTAATGGTTCACATGCTTTTTGTACATTTATAGATGGATTTAATTTTTGCGCTTTACTAGAAAAAGATCTAGCTTTAGCCAGGTTGATATCAATACCTTCCTTAAGTTTTTGATTTTTTTTCCCAATCTCAATAAAGGCATTGGTCATTTGTCTAGAAGTGGCATTTATGTTTTCTTGTAAATCTCTCCAATGTTGGCCTGACTGTGTATCTACTAATATTTCTGGATTTGAGTACGCTCCCATTTATTTTATTTTTTTAAATTCTACATCCAATAAAGAATAATTAACTCTATCAAAACCATCTGTTCCTGTAATTACAGCCTCTTTTGGTACTTCGTTAGACATTACACCTTGATAGATACCATCTCCAAATTTTTTGTCTTTATATTCAAAGTTATATATGTTAAATCCTTTTTTAGATTTTCCAACATTAACAATGTTCTCTTTTAATCTTCTATCTGAAGCTGTCGGAGGCATTCCTGCTTTCGCTGTTACAAAATTACCCAAGGCACCACTTATTCCACTAATCATACCTGTTAAAGCTCCTGTTCTATCTGCTTGAGCTTGCATTTCTCGAGCCTGTGCCCCCTGTAATTGCCCAGCAACTCTGTCCATTTTTTGTTGTTCTCTATTTTCTCTAACGCCAAACATGAATGATTTACCAGCCGCTTCTGCTGCTTGCACGCGTTGTGCCTCGCTAAGTTGAACATTTTGGATTCTTTGTTTCTCTTCCATTTTGGCAAGTTGTAGATTTGCTTCACCTTGTGCCTTCATTTTCTCATTATTAGCCTCTTGAGACTCAATACTAGCAGATATACCTTGTTTGGCTTTTAATGCCGCTGTAGCTAAAGCTGTTGCTCCACCCGCACTTGCTCCCGTTTCTTTTAATGTGTCCAATGTGTTTGCTAGTGAAACATCAATTTGTTCTGCTTCAAATTTAGCTGCATTAGTAGCGACACCTAGGTTAGCATAAGGATTACTTAATGTACCAGACAAATCTTTAGCCAAACTACTCATATCTTTTGTAGTTTCATAAGGATTAATAATAGCTTGTCTACTATTTTCCAAACTTATAAGTTCTGCTCCTAGTCTATCTTTTTCAGCGGCAGCCGCTCTTTGTCTTTTTTTGGCCTGCCCACCACCAATTAGCCCACCTATAATAGACGTACCAACGCTGCCAAGCATTCCTGCAACAACCATACTCATATATTATTCTTTTAATAGTTTATATTCATCATATTGTTTATATGATACACAAGCTAATCTATCTTCTAATTCATCTATATCCGTAATATTATCAGGATTAGGATGAACATTAACAAAGATAGAATCTTCTAATGCACATATAATTCTTTTTGTTCCTTCAGGAGCATTCACATAACAAGGGGCTACATAATTTGCAGCACCCTCGTCTGTGGATATTAATAATTCTCCTTTTAATAGAAACCATGTATGCGAAAATTTATGTAGTTTTCCAATCACTACACTGTCTTTTTGCATAAACATCTCTCTTATATATACTCCATGTGAAAATGAATGTTTCAACGGAAATAAATCTGTATTACCTTTTGCAATATTAGGACCGTCCATGGCTAGCATAGTTTGTTCTAGGCGTTCCACTTTGTCAATGTATTCCCGACTAACTACTCTATGTTCTTTTTGAGGTTCTAATTTGTTATCCATTATATTTAATTTTAGTAAGATGAATCTATGTATTCAGAAGATACAGCAAATAATTCCGCACTTTTGTTTAAATTTTCGTTATTATAATTCATTCTAACTGTTGCTGTTGTTCCTTTAACGCCTGTCATTGAGTTGCCCCATACAATTTCACTATTTGCTGCTGGTGTAATATTAACAAGATTTGCAAAATATTTATCTTCTTTCCTTTTGAATGAATTTGTAAATAATTGTAATTCTAAATCAGCAAGAGTCGTAGTATAAGTTGCTTTAGATACAGGGACCGAAACATCAGAGTCAGTATAAAATGATAAAGTTTCCCAACCAGGACCTCCTTCATAATTAATTGTTTTAAAAGTTTTAACTAATGAAACTTCTGGATTAAATATAACTTCAACTGCTGAATCATAAGTAATACCATAGAAACTACCCCATCCTGTATTGCTTGGAGAATAATGTTTCCATATTTCACCGTTTTTAAATGTATAGAAGTTATTTCTTAAACTTCCACCTTGGTTTGGTTTATAATCGAAGAAACTTGTCCACCCTGCTACATCTTCATCGAAAGTCAGGGTTTTATAAGTGCCATCTACAGGTTGCATTGATAAAACATATTCTTTATTATGCATGTCCCACATACCTAGTATAAAACCATTGTTACCAATTTCAGAAAGATTATCTCTAAAGAAATCTCCCATACCATATTCTGATATTTCAGATATACCATCTTGTGATAATCTTAATACTGCATTTCTGTTTCTGTCAACAAAGTACTTACGGAAGCCATAAACAGCAAAACTTTCTGGATTAGTACCAATACCATAGTTACCAGCATAAGCTTGAACCTGACCGATTACCATAGCTCCAGATGTTGTCATTGGTTGTCCTTCTGCTGAATAGATAGCGTCTTTGTCAATTAATGCTTGACTAACTTTAAATTCTTGGAATACAATTAAATTTGTATCTTCTGAATATAACTTTTGAATAGAACCATTTGCTGGATCTAAGCTTCTTGTTATGTCTTCTCCTACGGAAAATTCATTTGTTTTATTAACACCTGTTCTAGAATTAAATACTCCTGAATATATTAAAGAGTTTTGTCTATGCTGTTGGTTGATATTATCTTCAACAATATAAGCCTTGACGCCTAAATCTACATTGGTATTGTTATACCCACCTCTAATTCTTGCTTCTTCAACAAACCAATCTGTAGAAGGATCTGCTTCACTAGCCCCATAAGCCGCTGGTATATAATCAAAGTTTGTTATTGGTCCAAAAGTTAATACTTCCGCATCATCAATATCAACTGCTTCACTTAATATAAATTCAGTAGCACTTGTTTTTTTATATATATAAGGATTAGGTACAGGGGCGCCGTCCCAACTAACATTTTGGCCAACACCTATATTTCCGTTTGCTTCTGTTATAATTATAGTAGTGTCACCATCAACAGCTCCATCAAGCACTGCTGTTGTATTTTCTACTTCTACTATTGTATCTAACTTCTTTAACCAAAAAGAGTTAAAGTATTTTAATTCTAATATTGCTGCCATAAGTTATATAATCACATGTTTTTCGTTTTTTTTAGTTTAATTATAGTATTTTACGTTAATAAAGCTATGGAGCTTCATAATATACATTATAACTATAATTTGCAATAGGCAACGGTCCTGAGTTAGCTTCATTTTGTCCGACCCAAGCTGTTTGAGAATTTGGTGTAGGTATTATTTGTTCTATTACCTCTCCGTCAGCATCAAATTTAGCACAATAAAAAGGCGTTTCGGTATATTTGCCCGTTTCATCTGGATCATAATTTTTAGTTGTTCTAAATACATAAAATCTATTAGCAACCGGTGGAATCCATTTCTCAGTAAAATCAGTATCTGTATAAAATCTTTTTATTTCAGTGCCTTCTATTGTATTTGCATATAATGCTCCTAGACTTTCGTTGCCAACCACCGTTTCAATATTCAAATTACCTCCTGCTAAACTTCCTGGTGTACCCGCAAATGGGTTAATTAATTGTAAAGCAATTTTATTTGGATTACCGTCAACATTTATTCCAGCAATGTATCCTATAAAGCTACTCACGGAAGCGGAATCAAATGTATAAAATAAACCTGGGGCAATTTGATTATTCACACTTGTTAAAATAACTTCTGTTGCAAGATCTCCTATACTAATTGTTCCTGATGTTATATCATTTACTGGTGAATTATATTCTAATCCAACTGTAGCATCTTGCGTTTCATAAGGAACTCCAGATGGATAATTTCCAACATATTCTTCTACTCCTGTATAATAGGTATAATCATTTGTTATCGGTATTAAAAGTCCAGGTAACGTTTGTGTATAAGAATAATTTGCATCTTCACCATAAAATCTAACAATAGGGAATGTGCCTTGTGTATTTGAAAGTACATTTATTATTTTTACGCCAATAGCATATTCATATAATGTAGGCTCTGCCTCAATGGTAAAAGAAGTTGTTAATGCTTGTTCTTGACCATATATAATAGTTCCTCCGTCGTCGATTGTTGTAACAATCAGAGGGCCTATTTTATAAGCAGGATTTCCAAAGTTGTTTTCATTATTAGTTTGTGCCCAAGCTGTTGGAGTACCTGAGATATATGGTCTTTTGTATAAATATATTTCCGCTTCAGCTTTTATTGTAGCAACACCTAAAGCGGGATTACAAAGTCCTGGAGCAGGTACATCTAATTTTATTTTAACTCTATATTCACCTTCGCTTAAACCTGTTGGTAATATAGGACCTTCACCAAAATCAGATGCGTTTTTAACTTCTACGTTTTCAACAAACTGGTATACGCCACCAGATCCAGGAATTATTGGCATATAAGCATTATTAGGTAAATTATTAGGCCCTATATAAATCATACCATAAGGAGCCGATCCACCTTCGCAGGTAGTTTGTCCGTTTATAGTAAGAGTACTCTCATATTCAGGCCTTAACCAAAACGGAACGGGATCATCACCTACATTTATAGTTAACTCAATAGTAGCAGACTTTGTACCAAAATCATCTTCTTCAATAGGC
>Ga0181356_1000906_pt1 | contig 13005 bp, 13 predicted proteins | sample Fa13VDMM110SN_FD_130104 | JGI IMG/M metagenome (GOLD analysis project Ga0181356, IMG submission 130104) | Freshwater viral communities from Lake Michigan, USA - Fa13.VD.MM110.S.N | ecosystem: Environmental > Aquatic > Freshwater > Lake | place: USA: Michigan | collected 2013-09-24 | reverse complement strand
CGGATAAAGATACCTTGATTAGGCTCGAGAACAATGTTAGTATGAATCTTCCATTCAAAAAAGTTTTCAAAATCAAATTCATAACCTTCAAAGACTGACTTCGAGTCAGCTTTGGAAATATCACCTTGTTTTATATCATCAATATGATGCCATATGTTGATTGTGGTCTTTTCAAGAGCAATAATAAAGCACCACTCTTCTGATGATTCGAAATGCTCAAAATGAATTGCGTTATTATACGGCTTACGAATAACACCAGAACGATCAACGTCTACAATTACTCTTTCACCAAGTACTTTATTTAAGACGATTTCAATGTCCGGAAAAATAAGATTAAAATTAGGTAACTCGTATCCGTAATTACAAGGAACAAATTGCATTCCCTGTACTACTGCTGCGAGATTCTTTACATCTTGTTCAGGAAAGAAATCATCGGCATGAATAAGTTTAATCATTGAACGTGACATAATTACATTCTCCATCTTATTGTGTGTAAGTATTCCACCAATTTTTCCAATTAATAAAGGGATCTTTTTGCGGTTCAAATTGCATATGTAGAGCAAGACTGGGTATAGGATTAAATCTTAAAACTTTGTTATCCTTCCAAATATTCCAAATAGTATTTGCTTCTTCATAGTGCTCTGTTCTTGGATTTAAATAATCTCCGTTATACTTTAAAGCCAAAATTTCAAACAAATTCCAGTATCTCTGAAATATTTTAGGTTTTGTCATTATAACATGGGTAGTAAACATGCCAGTTCTCCAGTGACGATTAGATCCATGAACAATAAAGTCTTGTCTTTGTGGTGGATTGTATTCAGTTGGCTCATCAAAGGGATAAAGGACAATATCGTCTCTTTCAAGCCTTTCTTCAAATAATTTAAATGAATCAATCATTTCTTTAATTGCACTATTGCAGTGCAAATAGTCATCTTCTACTGAATAAACTATATCATATGTACTATCTCTGCATCGCATCCATTGTTCATACGCAGAATTGTTGTAACCTTTACCACTAAGCTGAACAAATTCATATTGTAGATTACTTTGTTGTAAGGTTTCGTTTAACCATTCAACAGTCGGTAATGTTGAGTTATCGTCTAATACAGTAAGTTTTAAATCTTTAATATCTAAGCAACTATTGATTAAGGATTTAAAGCAACCCTTCAATAATTCAGCCTTAGGCATATTTGCATATCTGACTCGAAAATCATTATGAACATTTGCAATATCACATGTTCTTAATATAACTTCAATTGACACTTACATTCTCCATACTTCCATGTTATTAAATTTATTTAAAATATCTGGAGGCAGGATTGACTTTCTTGACGTAAATTCTACCTTCTTACGAACCTTGTGTAGTGTGATTCCGATTTCTTTATCATATTCATCCCATGAAGCTTCAACGTTATTGAAGTTATGTTCGAACCATGGCTCATCGATAAAGTTATAAATGGCACGCATTACCTTTTCTGGGCTTTTTGCTAGATCATCATACTCAACTAACATTAGCATATTACGTTCATTGCTCGTAATTGCCTGTTTAATACCAACATAAGGAAATCCAACAATGCCCTGTTCGGTCATAATCATTTCAACGCGCTCATAAACAGACTTACCTGGCCCACCAGTTACGGTATTAACATCCATTGGCTGACGACGATGCGCCTGCTCAAATGAATCGAGAACCCAGTTTACATCACGAACACAAACGATCATCTTGGCATTTGGATAAACATGCTTTACCTGAGGTGTAAGGAATGTCCAAGCACGATTAGTATTAAAGATGACTTCCTTGTCAATGTGCTCATAGTACCCATCAATCATTCCACGTATAGTATTTGCTCTACGCTCCTCAGGAAACACAGTCTTCATGCCAGGCTCAGACACAAGCGTCTCAAGCATACCTTTTACAAATGTAGCTAAAGGATCTGTAATCGATGAATGAAACCTTGGATTCTGATTAAGAATCGAAGTAAGTAGAGTCGAGCCTGATCTTGGGAGACCAGTGATAAAATGATATTGTCTAGTCATATAAATCTCACTTAAAAATAATTTCTACGTTTAAATCCTTTAAAATATTTAAAGAATTCTCAATGAATATTGGCCATACTTCTTTACATGAAATAGATTCAGATAAAGCATGAAAAGCAAAATCAATTGCTCTTTGTTTATTGTTAGTATCATAAAAATGTTTTGATAGTTTTTGTAAAATACTTATTCTGAAAACATTTGTATGAGCTAATGTGTCGTTTAAAAAGTAAAAGCTTGAGTTAACAAATTTATCTATCAAACCAAGCTCTTTATAATAATCAATCATAAACCATAAGTAGTGAATATCTTTTGTTTTATCAAATTCTCTTTCACATATAGCCAAATAAAATTCTGTTTTTTCTTTGCTAGATCTATCTTGCATATACACTTTAATGTCAAGTTTAATAATATTTTTGTAATTGTGTGTTAGCATTTCGTGTAACGAATATTTCCATTCAGAATCTTTCTTTTTGTGAATTCGTATTTTATCTTCAATTTGAATAAATGAACCATCATCGGTTTTATAGAAATAATTTATACTAAATGCTGCGTCATTTTTGTTATTTCTTATTTTTTTCAAATCGTGTTCTGGTATAATCATATCATTTTTAAAATCTAGTGAAAAACAAAAAGCTTCGTCATCATCTATTAACGATAAACACTTGTTTCTTGCTTTTGAAAAATCAAATTGGTCAAATATTTCTTGATGAACTATTACACCTGATTCTCTTAGTCTTTGAATTGATCCATCTGTAGAACCTGTATCAAGAACATATACTGCGTCTAAATCTTTTGTGATTTCAAGAAACTTGTCGATATATTGAATTTCATTTTTACAAATAGCATAGCCAATTATTTTATTCATAAAAGTTTTTTTATTTCATCTGATATATGTGAAAGCGGTTCATTCCAATCTCTTAACTTTGTTTGTTTCATAACTTGAAAATTAGATCCATACCAAGGTGACGATGTATCTTTTCTACTTGTAATCCATATGTAATATTCGGCAATTGGAACTGCAACAAATGTTGTTTTACCAATTGCGCCTGCTGCATGGACAAGACTTGTACAAGAGCTTACGATACAATCCATTTGATCAATAAAGTCAAGAGTATCTTCCCAAGACTCAATGCGATCAGCAAGCTCGATAGTACCGGGATGACCCTTTGTTTTATCTATATAATATATATCCGCGTCTTTTGGAAGATAACTTAACATTAATTCGAGCGGAATCTTTCGATACTCATCCTGAGCAAAGAATGGATTGCCTGAGCACTTAATGCCAATCTTAAATTTATTACCCTTAAGTCGATTCTTTTCTTGATGTAGTGGTTTAAGATAAGTTCCTTTCCAAAGATCTTCCTCGTTAAGATTCATATCTGCTGGCAAACTCATTATTGGAATCCAGTATTGATTACGGTCAATTGAATGTGTTTCACATAGAATCTTAATACCATGACGTCTAAAAAGATTATTCTTGTCTGCATGCCATTCATTTTCAGCTGTGACTAGAATAGGCTGCATACCCAGTTTTTCTATTTGTTTAAAGAATCGAATATTAATGATTTCATCACCAATACCGCCTTCACCATAAACATACAAAGTTTTACCTGGTCTTGGAATACCATCCCAACGCTTCATCTTTAGTTGTTCGTCAAAAACTTCATTGTTTTCTTTATAACCTTCAACGAAGCTACGAACACCTTTGGCGAGTTGACCTTCACGGAGATATTTACCTGATAGCATTGTTTGAAGAGTAATAATGCGGTCTGGATTTGTTTCGATCAACTTATTAATAATCAATTCAGCAGCATCTTTATCGCCCATTAGAGCAATATTGCCGGCCTTCTCACAAAGCATTTCGTAATTGTCTGGATTGATTTGAAGCTGCACATCAATAAGGAATAACGCCTTCTCTGGCTTATTCATTGTATTATACGCTTTGATTAGATTCGTGCGAGCTGAGTATCTTTGCTGTGATGTATAAGCAACTGCATAGGAACGTTCAGCACACTGAAGATGCAATTCACGGTGTTCTGTATCAAGACATAACTGTCCGATTACGTCAAACTCTTCTAGTGTTTTTGCTTTCGAGAAAAAGTGCTCTAATAATTCCCAAGACTTATCTCTTTTGTTTGATTTAAGCAGTTCCTTCACTACTGCACGGAAACCAAATAATTCAAGGGAATTCATTCTTTAATAACCATTAACTTAATGTAGATCTCAATCACAACATTTGCACGTTGATTAACGTATTCTTCTACATACTCGGCAGGCTTATCTGATAATTTCTGGCGATAGTACTCGTCTGGAATATAGTTCCATTCTACGATCTCGAAATCAACACCAAAGTATTCGCCAAGAAGTGAAGAAGCACCGCCAATCTTACGACAGTATTCATTGAACTTCTTACTGAATAATTGAAGGCCAAGAGGTGTAACTGGTCTGCGATGTGTAGGATCTGCTAAAAAGCAATCATGTCTTGGATGAGGTACACGAATCTCAATAAAAGCGCCGTGTTTACATACACGATAAAGTTCCTGTAAGCAGTGAAAGTAACCTTCGCCAAGATGCTCGAGTATATGTGAAGCAACAACAAATTCTACTGTGTTGTCCTCGAATGGTAATGAATCCTTTTCAATATTAAGACAATAGTCAGGATTTGAATGAGAATCATAGTCGATATTAACAAAATCAGGAATGCGCGAATTACCAGCGCCAATATTTATTTTCATATCACATTATCCCATGTACAATTAAAATATCTATGTTGAATAGCTCAACATAGATATTTATATCATGATAATATCCTTACGTAATGTAATAATGTTTACGACCATTAATTATTTGATTTTATAATTAATCACCAAAAACAGCTATTCCAAGACTATGCTGCCCTCCACCTGAAACCTGAGTCCAAGCAGTAATTCCACCGACTACTGTGACTGGGCTTGATCTAACGGTAGCTGAATTGTCTCCATTTTCACCATAATTATTTCCACCCCATGCATAAGCAACTCCAGCACTAGTACGGCCAAGAGATTGCTTCATTCCAGCTGATATTTGACTCCAATTACTTATGCCGCCAACTACCGTGACTGGGCTTGATCTATGTGTAGTTGTATTGTCGCCGAGTTGGCCACGATCGTTATATCCCCACGCATAAGCAACACTGGCATTATTAAGGCCAAGACTATGCATACCTTGGAAGTGCGCGCCAGGCGATGTAGAAATTTGACTCCAAATAACACTACCTACGACAGTGACCGGGCTTGATTGAATGGCAGTTGAATTGTTCCCAAGCTGACCTCTGAAGTTATATCCCCAAGCATAAGCAACTCCAGCACTAGTGCGACCAAGACTATGCTGAGATCCAGACGAAATCTCACTCCAATTATTAATGCCACCGACTACCGTGACTGGACTTGATCTATTGGTGTTGGTCTCGTCTCCTAATTTGCTGGCTTGGTTGTGACCCCAGGCATATGCAATTCCAGCACTAGTGCGGCCGAGAACGTGAGTTCGTCCAGCAGAAATCTGACTCCAAGTATTAATGCCACCGACTACTGTGACTGGGCTTGATCTATCTGTAGTTGTATTATCGCCAACTTGACCGTAATTATTTGCACCCCACCCATATGCACGTCCATCGCTGGTAATGCCAAGACTATTATAGGAGCCTGCAGTAATCTGAGTCCAAGTACCATTAATTGCGCCGACTACTGTGACTGGACTTGATCTACTTGTAGTTGTATTATCCCCGAGTTGCCCATTGCTATTACGACCCCAAGCATAGGCAATTCCAGCACTAGTAATTCCAGCAGAGTGATATCTTCCAGCAGAAACCTGACTCCAAGTAATAATACCACCAACAGCACTGACTGGGCTTGATCTATTAGTAGTTGTATTATCGCCAAGTTGAGCATTATTATTTCTGCCCCACGCATACGCAGTATAAGCAGGAAGAACGGGTACTCTACCATCTACACCACGCCATTGAGTTCCTACTGACATCATAAGGACGTTTAATGCTTCAACAAAAACTAATGAACCTGACGGTATACTATTAGTAGTTAAGTTGGGTAATTGTGAATATTTAGATACACTCATAAATCTATCGGAAGTTAGATTATTTAGTGCCGCAGTCAGTGTAAAAATCTCCTCTGGAGTTTCTGTTCCAGTAAGATTATTTAATCTTGTTTGAAGATTTGTTGTAAGCTGAGTGGTATTAATTGCCATTGGCTGCTCTATTCAAATCATTAGAATCTTCATTTTTAATATCTTGTTCGATCTGAAGAAGTTCTACTTTCGTTGTAGCAGCATTGATACGGTCATCATAAGACTTTTCCCAATCAAAACAAGACTGAATATAGGTTACGCCTGTATCAACACATTGACCGAGTTCAGCTTTCGTGATTGTTAGCCAACCTTCTGGGAACTTCCAATTAACAGTCGTATCCTCTTGCATTAATGAATATTTCTGAATAAAGATGTTGCGACCATCTCTTGATGTATCTAAAGAAACTTCAGTTTCCTGAATTGTAGTTTTAGTACCTTTGATTTCTTTTTCATATCGTTTTGTAGCAATAAGATTCTTAAAGTTGCCTTTTGCAAACTCTATTGGCGTATCAATTGTTGCATAGTGAGCAAGCACCTTATTTTCAAGAAGTTCCCAAGTAGGTCCTTGGTAATACTCAACAAGTGAATTAAGCCCATCTTGGACAATCTCAGCTGGCACAATCTTTGTATCATCATCAATGTAATAAGGCTCATTATCAACCGCCTCTCGAGGAATCGGCACGTTTAAACGCACGTTTTTATCATTTAATAAGAAAGTAAAAAAAGCTCTATCCCAATCTCTAGGCCCTGAAATTACTTGATTTTTATGAATTAAAGCAAACATATTTTATCCTTATGTAAAAGTTCTTAATGCAAGACTATGCCGCCCGCCAGCGGCGACCTGTGTCCAATTAGTAAGTCCGCCAGAGAAAATGACTGGGCTTGATCTAGTAGTAGTTGTACTATCTCCATTTTCGCCATAGAGGCTTCTTCCCCATGCATAAGCAACACCGGCGCTAGTACGACCAAGATTGTGCTGATGCCCAGATGAAACCTGATTCCAATTGTTAATTCCACCAACTACTGTGACTGGACTTGATTTACCTGTACCGGTATTATCTCCGAGTTGACCATAATTATTTTGTCCCCAAGCATAAGCAACTCCAGTGCTAGTAACGCCAAGACTGATCAGTTTGCTGCCAGAGACCTGTGTCCAAGTATTAATTCCACCAACTACTGTGACTGGACTTGATCTACTTGTAGTTGTATTATCTCCAAGTTGACCATAAGCATTTCTTCCCCATGCATACAATACACCATCACTCCTAAAGGCAAGACTGTGCCTGCCAGCCTTACCAACCTGACTCCAATTAGAAAACCCACCGACTACTGTGACTGGACTTGATCTAGCGGTAGTTGTACCGTCCCCAAGTCGACCATACTGATTCGAACCCCATGCATATAGTACACCGCCACTTGTGCGGCCGAGACTACAAGACTCACCAGCTGAAACCTGTGCCCAAGTATCGATTGCGCCGACTACTGTGACTGGGCTTAATCTACTTGTAGTTGTATTATCGCCGAGTTGGCCGGCGGAATTTTCTCCCCAAGCATAAGCAATTCCAGCACTAGTGAGGCCAAGACTGTGCCCGGAGGTGTCGCCGCCTGTGCCCGCGGAAACTTGAGTCCAAGTATTAATTCCACCGACTACCGTAACTGGGGTTTTTCTACTAGAAGTTGTATTATCGCCGAGCGAGCCATCACCGTTGAAACCCCATCCATAAGCAACTCCAGCAGCTATAGCAAGACTATGGGAATAGCCGGCAGAAATATTGCTCCAAAGAACACTATTAGTAAGAGTAGTTACTGGGCTTAATCTACTTGTATTTGTATTGTCGCCGAGTTGGCCAACAGCATTTTTGCCCCAAGCGTATATGGCAGTTATACCAACACCACTTAATGGATATATCAGTTGCCCAGTACTATAGTAAATCTCTTCCTCAGATACAACGTAAAATAAGTTGCCTGCGTTCGAAGAAGTTGCAGAAAGCAAATTTAAGCTGGCAACACTTTCAATCGTACCAACGTTTAATTTTTCTACAGCTTTACTTAAAGTCATTATTTGAAAACTAGTTAAAGTAGTATTTGCAAGATTTTGTAGTTTAGTTACAATGTTAGTGATATTCATCTTAAAATCCCTTCTGTCCAAAAGAACTAAGAGCAAGACTAAAACGTTCTCCTGCGGTAATCTGAGTCCAAGTATTAATTCCACCGATTACCGTGACTGGGCTTGATCTAGCGGTAGCTGTACCATCACCAACTGCTCCAACACCATTGCCGCCCCACCCATATGCAATTCCAGCACTAGTAAGGCCAAGACTATAACTGCCGCCAGAAATCTGACTCCAATTAGAAACACCGCCAACTACCGTGACTGGACTTAATCTACTATTGGTATTTGTATTGTCGCCAAGTCGACCACCAGTATTGTCTCCCCAAGCATAAGCAATTCCAGCACTAGTGAGGCCAAGACTATGTTGCGAGGCTGGTGACACTTGACTCCAAGTACTAATACTACCTACGACAACAATTGGGCTTAATCTACTAGAAGTTGAATTGTCGCCTAGTTGGCCATAATTATTCCATCCCCAAGCATACAGCACACCGTCACTTCTGATGCCTAAACTATGAAACCCGTTCTTTGCGACTATTTGACTCCAAGTAGTAATACCACCAACTACCGTGACTGGACTTGTTCTATCAGAAGATGTACCGTCACCTATCGGACCGCGAAATCCTCTTCCCCAAGCATAAGCAACTCCAGCACTAGTGAGGCCAAGACTATGCTGTCTGCCGGCAACCACCCTACTCCAATTATTAATGCCGCCAACTACTGTGACTGGACTTAATTTACTGGTAGTTGTGCCATCACCAACTTGACCATAATTATTTCCGCCCCATGCATAAGCAATTCCAGATGTTGTAAGTCCAACGTTGTGATATTGTCCAGCCGTAAGCAGACTCCAAGTAAGGCCGCCAGGGAGAGTGACTGGGCTTCTTCTACTGGTAAGATCACCAAGGCCTAAACTGCCTTGAGTGGCTGAGCCCCACACATAAGCAACGCCAGCACTAGTAAGGCCAACACTGTGTTGGCCACCAGCTGAAACGCTACTCCATTGAAGACCACCAACAGCAGTCACTGGGCTATATCTAATGGTAATATCATTAACACCAAGCTGGCCGGCGCCGTTATATCCCCACCCGCTAAGTATACCAGGAATTGCATCATTATTGGAATTGCTAGTAAAATTTGATCTCCAGACTACACCATCACTGAAATAGTACTTGTTTTCTGAAATAACATAGTATATTACGCCTTTTTTAGTAGACGCGGCTGGCAGTGCACTGTATGTAGCAGCTTTAATAGAATTAGAACTTAAGGGTAAATCCACTGAAGCTATTTGCGCATATTCAAGATCGCTTAAACTACCTGCGGCTATTTTAGTATTAGCTTTATCTTCTAGTGTTTTCGTTGGAATCATTTTAATATCCTAATATAGCAAATGTTCTTGCAAATTCATCTTGGGCAGGTACACCCGTTATGCTTGCGCCATCACCAGAAAAACTCGTAGCAGTAAGTCTTCCAGTACTTGGATTAAATGTAAGTTTTGTACTACTTGTCTTTAATGTAGCGCTATCTGTTGCTATAGCAACAACTGGATAATATGTTGCATTGGTTGTAGTATCATTTGTAGGTGTATCAATTGATCCTCTTGATCCTGTGAAGCCTATAGCTCCTGATCCAACAAATCCAGAGTCACCTTTCGAACCAGTAAAGCCTGTATCACCCTTTGAACCAGTAAAGCCGACTGAACCAGTGAAGCCTGTAGCACCTGATCCAATAAATCCAGAGTCACCTTTCGAACCAGTAAAGCCTGTATCACCCTTTGATCCTGTAAAACCCGTATCGCCCTTTGATCCTGTAAAGCCGACTGATCCTGTAAAGCCTGTAGCACCTGATCCAATAAATCCAGAGTCACCTTTCGAACCAGTAAAGCCTGCATCACCCTTTGATCCTGTAAAGCCGACTGAACCAGTAAAGCCGACTGAACCAGTAAAACCGGTAGGCCCGGCCGAAATAACATTCCATACCCCGTAGACAGAATTATATTGCCATTGAATATTATTCTGTGTAAACGTATCACCATTATTTGGAGATGCTGGAAAGTTTAATATAGGCATATGTTTTCTCTTTAATAAGTATTATTTATATTCCAGTATTATTTATATTCGAGTGATAGTGCCAGAGCCAGACTCACTTCTAACACCTGTGTCCATGATGCCAGCAGTACTGCCAGCTGATTTGTGTACCTCCACCGCCGGCGGTGCCACCAACGATAAGTTGACTATTTGAAATTACAACATTACCAGATATTTCTGCACCGTTCGATACAGTTAACACATTTTAATTCTAACGCTATTTGGTGTCATCTGATTCCCTATCCTATAAATACTTTATCGTATTTATAACCTTAAGCTTCTATATTTATAAACTTTGCAAACAAATTAATCTTGAAGAGCGATAATCTGCGCTTGCATCTCCTGAAGTTGGGCAAGGAGTTCTTCTTTGGTAGGTGGCACCACTTCAGTAATTTCAACTGAGGGAGGCGGTGCAGAGAATTCTTCTCCGTCAAACTTCCAATAGAAATTAACCTCGTCAGGAGCCTCGACAATCATATTGGCGAGTATAGCATCGGTAAGAGAGCAGAACCTGGAGATCCTCGTTATGAAGATTTCTCTGTATACGATCCTGAAACAAAGTATAGTTCTCGCAATGGAACAAAGTGGATTTAAAGATACGCTTGTCTTAAAAGCTTTTCGTTATCATTCTTCTTATATAAATAGAATTATCCCAAGCCATTAACTTACCTATTTGACACAAGGAGCTTAATAATGAACGACCTTATACTTACTGACATGGGAACAACGCTTGTTGCAGCCAAACCTGAATATCGCACGATGCTGGCCAACATTCAAGAGCGCCTGCCGGCAATCGCGCGAGACACCAGCAACTTTTACAAGTCGCACAGCCAGTTCATGCAAGTGGCGTTGGACGTGACGGCCATCACGCCGATCCGCTCGATTAAGCACACGCTGGCGGAGATCGACCGCACTAAGTCCGCACTACAAGAGGCGTACATCTCCGAGCGCAAGAAGCAGGTGGAGCTGAAGCGCAAGGAGGCAGAGCTTGCCGCCGCCATCGATGACCTCGACCGCGAGATGCTGGAGATTGAAATCCTCGAAATCCAGAGTCAGCTTGCCAGCACCCAGAACCACGTTAACGGCGCACTGCGCAAGATGAACTTCTTCGCCAACCAGCACAAGCAGCTGCTAGAGAAGATTGGCCGGGACGAGATCACCGAGGAAGACTACGAGCGGGAAGAGTGCCGCTACCACATCATGACCTGTATGAAACAAGGACTCAACGCCGCACGCAGCCGCAACGGCATGATCGACGAGGGCAACCTAATCTACCTCTTCGATCTGGGTATCAACGCCGCGCAAGCGCAAGCCGAAGTCTTCGCCTACCTTAGCCTCGAGAACGAACTTATCAGTCAAGGCAAGGCCCCCACGCACGGGATGACCGTTCAGTGGCTCGAGGCGTGCGCAGACAAGTGGGCAGACGATCCCGCCAAATTCGCGGCCTATCGCGGCTTTAGTCTACTCGACGAGCAGAGCCTGACGAACGTGAAGCAACTCACCAGCGCTGGTGAGTGATGCACCTCGTTGTCGGAACTCCTTGCTACGGAGGCATGATGTGCACCGAATATACGCAGAGCCTTCTGGCTCTCAAAGAGGCGTGTATGCAGTACGACATCAAACTTACCTGCATCTTCCTCGGCAATGAGAGCTTGATCCAGCGTGGGCGCAACACCATCGCCCACCACTTCCTGCAAATGGAAGACGCCACTCACTTGATGTTCATCGACGCCGACCAGCGTTTTCGGGCGAACGATATCGCTCTGATGATCAAGGCCAATAAAGGCATCATCGGCGGTCCGGTGCCGATGAAAGGCATGAACTGGGATCGGGTACGCCAAGGCGCGGTGCTTGGCCACAAGAATCTCGCCGCGTTGTCGGGCATCTTTAACCTTAACAAGCTCGATGGCCACGATATGGTTAGCGCAAACGAGCCGTTTCAAGTCAAACATATCGGCACTGGCTTCATGTTGATCCGGCGCGATGTGTTTGAAGACCTTGCTCCGCACACTCAGACGTACACAAACGGCGGTTCGAGCATTCCAAACAATCAGCCCGTCTACGACTTTTTTCAAGTTGGCGTGACGGACGGGCAACTGCTGTCCGAGGACTATCATTTCTGCCACGAATATCGTAAATATAAAGGAACTGTCTGGGCCGCACCATGGTGCGAGCTTGGGCATTTTGGCGCGTATTGTTTCTCCGGCGTCTACGCCGCGCTGGATGATCGTATATTACATTAAAGGAGAATTTTTACATGACACATTATTGTATTAAATATCGGCTAAACGCCGACGGAACGGTTCCAAATTTGCTTTGCCTACATCCTGAAGGTGTGGGTGGTGTGTTTGGTGTAGCTACTTTAGGTGGTACTACGCAGCATAATGATACTGTATTTGTAGGTTTGAGTGAGAACTCCGACTACGCTCCAGCAGAGTTGGTTCCAACACAAGCAGACCTCGAGGCATACCTTACATCAGTCAGTTCAGACTGGACGCAGTCGGACCCTACAGACCCCGATACACGAGTGCCTTTTGACCCTATAGCTGCCGCCAGTTGGGTTTGGGCGCGTCTAGAAGCGCTTAACGGGGAAACCCAATGATCGAATAACTCACAGTCCACCGTGCACGTTGGAGCAACCTGCGGATT
>Ga0181356_1000903_pt1 | contig 13013 bp, 12 predicted proteins | sample Fa13VDMM110SN_FD_130104 | JGI IMG/M metagenome (GOLD analysis project Ga0181356, IMG submission 130104) | Freshwater viral communities from Lake Michigan, USA - Fa13.VD.MM110.S.N | ecosystem: Environmental > Aquatic > Freshwater > Lake | place: USA: Michigan | collected 2013-09-24 | reverse complement strand
GTTGAAAACATTAAGTCAGGTGAATGTATACTTACTATATCCTGTGGAACTTGTTGAAACAAACTAGATTTAATGTATGGATCTGAATATGGTCCTCCAGGAATATTACCTGCTTGTACTGGTGTTATTGTATTAAAAGGGTAATTGGCATAAAGACCCTGTTGTATTGATGTTCCAGAAAGACCAAGAGGATATTCAGGTAATGCATAACTTCTAAAGTTATTAATCATACCTTTTGCAAGTATTGTTCTACTACCTTCTCTTGAGCCTCTTAATATTTCAAACCCTACAATATTTGGAATTAAATTACCATCATTATCTACAGGAAGAATAATGTTTTCAAAGGTTACCCCCATTATTCTTATCTTAAGTTCTTGAGTATTGATACCAGGATTTGGTCTATAGTGCAAACCAACTGGATTACCATTTGCATCTATTAAACTATTATCCGGAAATTTGTGATGTCTAATTTGTTGAGCACATAAATCATTTGGATACCACTGAGATCCATTTACATTAATTGATTGATTACCTAAAAAACCAGTCCAACAATGTGAACTTGAATTCCATATTAAAGGTTTATCATCAGGATATTTTTCTGTTGATTCCCAATATCCCATATCACCATAACCTATTACAACTCCACCATCATTTAATGTTGTATTTAATGTTGCAGGAATAGGTTGTACTGTTGCTGTATTATACATCTCAAAAATTCTATCTGAATCATCAAGTGTATTTATATCATTTATACCATTTGTAGTTTCAGGAATAATCTGTATTGCTCCACCATTAGGTGGCTGATAAGCATAGTTTCCAGGAGGTCTTCCTGGTATGTGATAAGAAGAAGATTTATCTCCTGTATCGTATACCCATCTGATAAAGAAAGCATAAACTTCATCTCTATAATAACTTCCTTTATTTCCTCCCTTTACATAATAGTCTGCAGGATATTCTACTGCAACCCATTTAGCTCTAATTAAATTAGCTAGTGGTTGATAGTTAAAATCAAATTTAGATCTTGGTCCTATTCTTAATAGATAATTATTTGCTTCTGTTATTTGATCAGATGTTTCATATACCGGACTAAGAATTGGCAATTGTTCAATAGGAACAGTTATTAAATCTTCCTTAATTCTATCTAATTCAATTCTAGTAGTTCTAGTAGAGTAAATTCCAATTTGTTTAGCGACAGTTCCTTGATTTACATTTTGAACTATTACTAAAATAAACTCATCAAAATTATCACTATCAACTTCTAAATTAAGTGTTAGAGATCCTTGGCTATCTGATGGATACCAAATAGGTTGAGTATTACTTGGTGAAAAATAATCAGTTACTCTTTGTCCTTTAATGCTATAGGCTATAACTGCAAAATAAGTTCCATTTAATAATGTTCCACCTGATACACCAAGTTCTAAATTAAGACATGGTGTCTCCATTAATCTTGCAAGTCTTAATGCATTACAGTCAAGATCTTTAGTATCTGTACAAGTAATACATGCATTATCTGGTGGACAGTTTGGAATATTAGTAGGCCAAACTCCAGGTGCAGTTTGACAACAGGTTGTACTTGCACAACATATTTGAGTCCAAGTTACACCAGGCCATTGTAAAGTATTTCCGGTTGCAGACAAATAAGTATTTTGATTAACTGTACCGTATTGTCCAAAGGTTGTATAAACAGATGGATCTGGCCAAGTCTGCGGATCTCCAATATTTAAAAATCTATCTGGATTTAAACCATCTGCCCAATATACTTGCCATGTACAATCTTCTTTTTCTCTAGCAGATCCTGTAATCAAATATCTTTTATCAAAACCTAAACATGTATCTTGAACAATAGGCATATAGATACATCTATCTTCAATTAATAAACCTATCTCAGATAAAATAGGAACACCAATTTGATTATGTGCCGCGGTAAAGATTATCCATCTATCACTATATAATTGAATAGCACCTATTATATATTTATTTGGTGCAAGATATTGTCCAGAAGATGGCATAGTTGCACCTGCTGTAGCACATAAATAATTTGAGGACTCATTTGATATTGTACCAATATCTCCCTCCCAAGTATTATTAGACGCATTTCTTGCATGCGTCCACATACCTTCTGAGATATATGTTGGATCTGAATCTTTATTGAGACCTTTAGTAAAACTATTACTAATTAACTGTGCACTATTTTCACCACTTTTCTTTGCCATGTTATACTATTCTATTTGCGCTTCCAGTATAATTTCTATTTCTAAAATATGCTTGATTAGGTGAATAACTTTGGAACATTGAATAGTATTTTCCATACATTGCTTTTCTATTTGTCCACCACATATCTTCAAGCTCTCTAAAGTTTGGAGTGTTTACAAGGCTCAATGCATTATTTCTTGCTGTCTTAAGTCTTTGTTCTATAAGCTGCATTCTTTGTGCTACATCCTCTCCATTAAGATATAGGTTTTCAAAAATTCTTGATTTAAATGCATATTCATAATAGTCATTTAAAAGATCATGATCTGGAACTAATAGATTTCCATTATCATCTTCTAACTGTCCCTGATAGTTTAAATATACTTTTCCTGTATCAAATGTTGTAAATAAGAATCCTCCTTTAATCCATCCCTGGTTTGATGTATTCCAATAAAGATTTGGGCAGTCACATTCTATTTCTTGACTGGCTTTCATTCTTAATGGAATAAGTTCGGTATAAACTCTTGTTGCGCCTGAGTTATTTAAAACTTGAACAAGTTCCCATTTCTCACCTTTACAGTTCATAAATACTCTTGGGGCAATACAAGTATCACCATAAGGATTTAATGGATCATACTGTGTAGGTATTGGATCTACTATGGGAAAATTAAGATCACATGCTGCAGTTTGATTACATGGGTTAGAATTACATGTTCTACAGTTTACAGTTGGTGGAGCACATACATCTACATTAGCTGGTACTTCTTGATAAGGTACTTCTACAATATGAGTTCCTGAAGCGTGTGGTCCATAACCAAGTTGCTGTACAAAGTTTCCACAAATAAATGCAAAATTAAAAGTATAAAAGTCATCCGGTAATTTTACTTTACCATGACATACTTCTAAGATTACTTCTTTTTGCTGATTCAATCTTAAGCCTAAATCATAATTAACTCTTTTAGCAACTTTAATAAGTTGTTGAGGCTCTATCATGTTTTCTAAAGCAAAAGTATTTAAGTCAACTGTTACATCTTCTAACAATTGATCAAATGTTCTGTATTTAAGAGTATAATTAAAATCCATTATCTAAGTGCGTTTTGACTATCATCTTGTCCATCTGTTGGAATTTGCATAGACATGGATAGTTCTTTGATTACAAATTGCTCTACTTCAGAAAATAAATATTCTGGAATAGTTAATGGTTTATCTTGAGCTATTTCACATTCTTGTTTTGGATCACATGGATCTGTAACTCCTTGAAATATAGCTTCCATTCTTACAGCATCCCAATCAATATTTGGTGCATATAAGTATCCATTAAGGTACCAGAAATATTTTCTTGTATTATATTTAAAAGTTGTTGTTCTAACCATAGATACCCAAGTACCAGGATCTGTTCTAAACATTTCTATTGTACCATCTATTGAAGATGTAGTACGTATAATAGGACCCATTGCTCCTTCAAGGATTGTTGGAAGTTTATCTTTAGATCTTTTAAAGTAACATCCAGAATAAACTCCTACACAACCAGCTTCTACTTTATCTACATCTATAAGTTCTATGTAAGGCAATACCTGAAAGATAGAGCTTATCTTCATTAATCTAAACTGGTTATCCTCTCTCTTTAAAAGAGTCTGCGCATACTTTATTAATGAACTATAGATTACTCTATCAGTTAAGAATGGATCTTCCTTAACTGCTTTTAAAGTATTTCTAACTCTTGATATAGCTTCACCAATGCTTGTCATAGTTCAAATTCATTATATTGTTTTAGTTCTTGTGCAGTTTTATTTATAAGACTTTCTTTTAAAGATATTCTTTTATGCTCTAATTTTAATTTTTTATTTGGGTTTACTACAACATACATATTCCAATTTTCAGAATATGCTTTTGAAACATTTCTTTTAAATTCTCTACAAGCTGTAAAACTCCAAAATTCTCTATTCTTCATTTTGTGTTTTAATGCATAATTTGTAAAAAATATTTTAGCAAGTTTCCCGTCTGTCTCCCAATTTTTATTTGATACAGCAACACCATATTTATTTGATTTTGCATAGTCAATATTTTCCTTAATAGGACTTTGACATGTACCAATAAATAACCAACCCACTGCTTCTGGTAATTGTACACCATCTCTAGTGTCGATTACTTTTTCACATAAAAATTCATTAAAGGATTTAATTATCTTTCTTATGTCTTTATTATCCAAATTTTTATACTTTGGATACTTTTTTTTAAAACTGTCAAAGAACTCTTTGTTCATTATACTGTAAACTTCAGGTCTATACCTTGAAGCATTTAAGTTTGGTTTTTTAAAATCCCTCATGCTATACTATTTAATATACTAAAAATAAATGACTTTAACAAATATAGGAATAAAAGCAAAACCCCCGCAAGTGCAGGGGTTCTACCATTTGTTACAGAAACCAACAAACTGCAACTTTATATTGTTAGCAGAAGTAAGCAACAATTAATTGCAATGCTTCTGCCATATTTGTATTAGTAGGAACAACAACAGTTTGTCCACAAAGAATTGGATCTCCTGTATATACTACACATTCTGCATTAAAAACTTCAGAACATGTTAAAGGTGTTGGGCATCCTTCTGGAGTTGGACATGGTGCAGGAGATATTAGAGCGGTATCTGAACATCCACATTTTCTACATCCGCAAGTTGTACAAGTATTATAAGCCATGATTTAATTTATTAAGGACAAACAATTGGTGTTGGTATATCAGTAGTACAAGGATCTATATAAGCAACTAATCCGTCAAGTTGAATTCTAAATCCAGCTACTTGTTGTTCATTATTTGCATTACATGTAAAAGGATATGTTAATGTTGCATCATATTCTAAATCAAGTGCAATTGTACCGGCTCCAGTATTACTATTTACATTAGTATTAGCATTATCAAATTTAGGTACATTGTCTCCTGCAATTACATGAGAAACAATGTAATTTAAATGGGATGTATCAAATGCCCCAGTTCCTGAAAATGCATTTTGCTCAGCATTTTTTGGAAGAGAAATTGTTAATAGTTTATTTTCAGAAATTGAAATATTAAATAATCCAGATAAAATAGAACTTGTAACTGGTGAACCATCCACTTGAATCGGTCTAGTACCAATTAAAAAATTAGTTGCATATGCATTATCAAATAATTCACCTGCACCCATAATAGAAGTTGGTATAACTGAAACACCTTGGTTAAATGTAATTGAACCAGCAGCTGATGTAACTACTGATCCTGCTCCAACAGAAGCTGGTGTAACAGTATTAGAAAGATAATACGTATCTACAGCAGGTCCAAAGCTATAATTCCATCCTAAAACTGAACCTGTTCCATCATCAATTGGAACAACTAATAGTCCTCTAAAATATACAATATTACCAATTCTTCTTGCTTGTGGTGCAACCGTTGTTCCTGTAGTTCCTGAATAATATCCAAATCCATTAAGATCTACCCAACCTGTGTCAAGAATTTTTGCAGAGAATGAATAAGCTGGACCAGTTGACACAGAAAGTGCAATTGTAGATGTTGTACTTCCTGTAAATGCAAGTGAATCTGTATATTGATATACATCACACAATGCTATCCAAATATTATTTATTGCATCTGCTACAGTATTTGTAGATGCAATTGGTATCCACTGTCCCAAATAAGCAACTGAGAAAGGAGTTCCATATACTAATGATGTATCTGTATCAACTATACATTGTGATTGCACTGCTGCAAGAATATCTGCTGGCAAACCTGTAGTAGATCTTAATGCACAATAACCATAAGTATTGTCATTAACTAATGCATCTAATACTTCGGTAATAGTATATGTTCCTGGAGAAACAATAATGGTACTTAAAGTACAGTCAACAGAAATTGAAGGCACTGTAAATACTGGAGGAGGAACTGTTTCTAAAGCTGTAACTCTAATATCTAAATTAGTAATTTGATTATTTATGATAACAATCTGATCAACAATTGAACAAATTCTAGCACCCATTGCTTGAGCATACTCAGCAATAGTCATTACTGTAGTTGTACCTATAACAAAGCAAGGTGCTACTGTAACAAGAGTATCTGCAGTAGTTGATCTTGTTGTTCCAGTTGCAGTTGGTATTGCAATTTCTGCTGCATTCACTGCTTCAAGATCACAGATTCTTCCAATTAAAAATTGAATTAACTCCTGAATATTTTGAGGCTTACAACTTGCTAAGTCAAAACAAGATAAGTCATAACCATTAACATCCAAAAGATCCATAATATTACAAAGCTCCATTCCTAGCTTGTAAACTACATCAGATACTGTATCACCATTACAAAGTTTAATGCATGGAATATCTGGACCTTGCCAAATCACACAATTACTTGATATTGGACTACATGGACTATTATCTAAATTTATAGGTTTCATATCTATAATATACTAATTATTAATGAGAATTACAAGGAATAGTTGAAGTACATCCGCAAGATGAATTTCCACATGATGGTGTGTTTGGACAACATGGATTTACTACTGTACATTCATAGTTAGGATCTCTTAGTGCATCTAAGTCTATCAGTTCCTTTTTGATTAACCACTTATCATTTTCATCTGGACAGCAATCTGATATACCGTATCTTAAATAGAGTACTTGCTTATAGTATACATCTGCAGATCTACAAGATATTTTTTCATACTTTGCTATAGTACATGCCGGTGTATTATATCCTGGTTGCACACTTCTTCTTGGATAAACAATTGGCGGACATTCCCAAATATTAGGTGTAGTTTCCGAACAATTACCAAAAGTTACTATGTAATCTGTTTCAGGATAATATTGTGCCCATGTGCGTATGCAAAATCTTTCTGATGTTTCTCCTGATGCAAGTATAAATGTTTGTACTCCAAGTTCACAATCATAGTATTCATATTCTTTACTTGTAGTGCTATCATTTCTAACTGTTGTACAAATACAAGGAAATGTTAATAAACATTCTTCACAATCTTCATATTCTACATCTGGAATTACTATACCTGCATTTGTAGCTAATAATGTTGTAGTTACCGTCCAACAAGTTTCAGGGCAATATTTAATTTTAATTGTAGAACCTACATATTGACTAAGATCAGTATAAGTGATAATTGGAGCTTTGTATCCTGTACAATCTGTAAGTAAGTAATAATCTCTAGCACACTCTATACAGTCTACATATGCTACATCTACAGTGATAGGTACGTCAGATGGTATATCTTCTATTTCTTCTATATACCAACATCCTGGACAGTCTAATCTAATAATTACTTGTCCAACATATGCACTTAAATCCGTACTAGTATAAACTATAAGTGTTTGATCATCACAATTAGTTAGCTTATATTTTGGTGCATTTTGACATGTAGGACAATCTTCATATGATTGTAGTACAACGACATCTATTGCACAATCACATTCTGCAGTGTCTTCAATTTCCCAACAAGTACCGGGATAATTTTCTAATACCACAACTTGACCTAAAATTGCAAATGGACTTAATGAAGGCTTAGTAGCATATATTGGATCTAAGATTCCAGCACAGTCAGTTAAAACAAAACACTCTGGCGGACAGTTCCATTCTCCAGTAGTTAAATCATTTTCACATGGACCACTACTAGTTATTACAGGAATAGTTCCTGGAATAGGTCCTGAAATTACTGGATATACTTGTGAACATATTTGTATTTGCGGAAGATTTAACGGTATATTATCAATCTCTCCTGTTTCACAATTAAGATAAAATACAGCTTTAGCTTCTCCTATAATGGTATAACAAATACATTCACAATTACAGTCTTGACTAATTACTTCTACTTCTACAGCATCTGCACAAGATCCTGTTGTAGTTAATTGAACATAAAAACAACCTAATGAAGGTTCTCCAATTAAACTTACTTCTACAAACTCACCAACATAAGCACTAAGATCAGTGTATGTATTAAATGGAGGAATAGTTCCATCACATGAATATAATCTATAACATGGTACATCACAACCTGGGCATATTGCAGTGTCATTACAATCTACTGCTTCTGTGTAATTAGCAGTGCTATTAGGTGGAACATCTGGAAGATTACCAAAGAATGTTGGGTCTTGAGTAGTAGCATTAGATACTGTATAACAAGTATTTGTTTCTAATCCTTGATAGTTTGGTCCTGTATATAAATATGTACCTGGAGCTATGCTAACAAAAGTTGTTTTTCCAGGACCAAATGATAATACATCTTGTGTACAGCAATTAGTAAACTCGTAATATCTAAAATCTATTAGACATGGTTCAGCTGCATTAAATTCTATTTCTGCACTAGTACAAAGAACTGGATTAGTGGGATTTGTATTATCATAAAATAAAGCACTTACTATACAGCCATTAACTCCATTTGATATTAAACCTGTTATTGTGTAAGGTATAGTAACAACTGCTACATCTGGGAATGGTCCAGTTGCTACATATGGACTTGAGCCACCACCGCTACATGTAGTTCCAAATTCAACATAACCATCTGTTCCAGAATTTAATTGTCCAGGAGGATTTACAATTGATATTTGACCAGTAATAGAATATAATCCAGTAAGTGGATCACATGCTGATACTACTGCCGTAAATGAACCTGGGACAACTACACACATTATTTAATAGGATTTTGCGAATTAGGATTTAAAACTTTTTTTTTCAATTGTGTTTCATATTTTGTTATACAATTAGAACATACTTGTTGACCATCAGACGCTTTTTTTCTCTGACATCCACAAGATAGTTTTGCTTTACAATTTCCACATACTGACATAGTTATTGGTTTTTATTTGGTTTAACAATTTCTACATTCCATTTTATTCAAAAGTTTAACGGCATAGTTGTATAAGCTCATACCTTTCTGTGGCTCAAGACAAAACTCTACCTTAGACTTTGCTGCTTGAAGATACATAAAGATTAATCTAAGTTCTTCTAATCTTTGTTGGATTTTAAATGGAGGCTCGCATGCAGCTACATCTACATCACAAAGTATTTTGTAATATTTATTTAGTGCTGCTGTAACTCTTAAATGATTATACTCTACATATACTGTCTCATTAGGAGAGACACTGTATTTTATAATATATATACCATCTGGTAAATTAAAATAACTTGTTCCACAATTTGAAGTTTGCAATTGCAAATCACATGCAGTTAAAGTTATGTGACCTGTATTAACAAAATTTGTCATTGCAGTTCCTGTTATCTGGTTAGAATAACCAAATCCAGGTACTGTAACATTTAGTGTAGGGCATACTATTGGAATAGCCGGATCTGCTGTCTGGTATACACTTGTGTCAAGTATTTTAAGAATACATTCATTCATTACTTGAGGCACCTCTAAACTTAATACATGATTTGCCATATAACTTTCTTTTAATAAAAAAGGAGAGGAGTATAAACTCGCTCTCCCCTTTTATTTATTTATTAACCTTTAATTCTTAGATTCCGCACTGAGCTGGAAGAGCTGGGAATGCAATTGAAGAACAAGTAGACAAGCAATCAAAGTTCTCAATCTCACATACTCCACATCCATCTAACCAAGTTGTAGCATTAGTTTCAAATGTAGTTGCAGAAGCAGCACTAGTAAAGATAACTTCTAACAAGTATTGATCATTATCAAAAGTTCCAGATGGATTGTTAAATCTAGGAACACTGTGTTGCAAGTAAGTTCTATAGTAAAGTGCTTGTCTATTGATAGCATTTACAATTTGGTTACCTTGAGTAATCTCACGAATTCTAAAGTCAGAAGAGAAAAAGTTTTGTCTGTAAGACTCAGAAAGAATGATATCTCTAAGAACTGATTCTCCAAGACCCATTGCTTGAGATCCTAAACACTCATTAACAACACAAATTCCTGTAAACTCACATGGATCACCATTAAGATCTACTTCTGAAGGATATAGATTAATTGGTTGTTTCTCATAGAAGTCAGAAATTTGGAAAGTACAATCACCAAATCTAGTATCTACATAAGCACCGTTAAAGATTAAACCAGCACAAGCACCAGTTGTGTGACCTGGAGATACATAGTTATCCCAAGTATCAGCACCTTCAGCAGCTAAGAAAGCAGCATTTGTTCCTGGAGCATACCAAATAACACCAGTCTCATCCTGAATAGCAATTTGGAAGAATGGAGATACAATTGGAGAATTTAATAAATCATTAGCCCAAAGAATCATAACTTCAGTTGAGTCTACTGGAGTTGGAGCAATAGCTCCTGCTGGACAACATCCTGTGTAAGCAGTAGCAGTATAATATGCATTGTGATCTAAGAATCTTAAAGCTGGAGAACCTTTAACATCTAAACGAAGATTATAAGTCTCACCACATAAGAATTCTTTACAACAGTCAGTTCCTGGGATAACTGGAGCAATTGCAGGTGTTGCAATCAAAATAGTATATGTTGCAAGAGTAGTTGGAGTTCCAGTAGGTGATACAATTGTTACAGTATCGTTAAATTCATAACCTTTACCAAGACTTGCAATTCCTGTTACAGTTGGTACACCAGCTGCAATTGTAATAAACAATGTAAGACCAGTACCCGTACCAGATGTAGTTATTGTATCAACAAGAATAGGAGTAGCAGAGTTAGGTCCATATCCAACACCAGCAACAGAAATTGCTCCACCCGTAACACCACCACCTAAACTTGCATAAGTAGAACCAACGTGTACTACATTGTTTGATGGAGGACAAGAATCTACACTATAGAATCTAGATACATATCTAGGATTGATAAGTTTAGATTTGTTAGTCTCTTGGTATCCACCTAAGAAAGGACTAATTTTATCTTCACAGTAGATTGCAGAACCTACTAAATAAAGTGGACAACATTCAGTAAGTTGCTGTGTTGTTACTGAAAGCATATCTCTAGTAAAAAATCCAACATAATTGTTTGCAAGATTACCATTGACTTGAGTAGATGCAGCAGCAATTTGATTTAAAGCATAAGTAGGTAAACTAGCAGTAGTCATGTAACCACCAGTTGCACTAGCAGTACCTAAAGAACCTCCAGCAGGATTTGTGATTGGAACAGAAGCAATTGTAGCTCCTGTAGCAAGAAACGTTTTCTTAAACGCATGATTAAAATAAGCCATTTTTTTAAATTTTAGTTAAACATATATATAATATAATATAGTAAAAATATTTACAATATCAAAATTATTTTAGGAAAAGTAATTTATACTTAGTAGAGTTAATTGAATCTTTTACTAAATCCAAGTTGTTTACAATTTCAGAGTAAGGTAACATACCTTGTAGTTTATTTACCATTGCATAAATATCTCTAAGATAATTTACACCATCTGCTACAGTATCAAGAGTTCTTGGAGATACTTCTTTATATGAAAGAATCTTCTCCGCTGCTCCTTGATATCCTTCTACAAGTGTATCTGCATGATCAGGTAATGCATCATAAAGTTCGTTTAATGCTTTATGTGCTGCATAAGATCCCTCTCCAGTTACTTTTAAATGAAGTTTATGAAAACTTGTTCTTGCATTCATTAATTCACTAGCACAAGAAGATACCATATTATCCAATGAACTACCACCTACACCACTATCTGGAGTTGGTTGTGGTTTTGCAGGCTCTTCTTTTGGTTGAGTTACTGTTACCTGTGGTCTACTTAATGTTCTAGAAGGTTCAGGATTTCTTTTTAGCATTCTTGCTTTTTCCATTTTTATTAGTTGTTACGTTCTGCAGTTTCTGTACCTCTAGAGAATTGGTTTCCAGATTCAATATCTCCAGCTAGTATACTTACTGCTTCATCAATTATTACTTCAATTATATCATCTTTAAATTCACATTCCACATTTACTTGAGATTGTAAATTTGTATAAGGATCTACACAACCTTGGATTTGAATCTTAATAGGTTGTCTATAGTAAGTTAATTCAACTTCAGGAATATTAAATTGATTATTTGTATAAATATTTATACCGTCATCAATTAATGTTGCAAATGTTTCTGCCCATTCAAAACTAGGTTGTTTTAATTTATCTCTCAGTAGTATGGATACATTACCTTCTTCTGCAAGATATATAACCATTCTTCTTTTATCACAACAGTCTCTTTGTGCAAATACATCTACTCTTTTCCATTGCAAATAGTTATTAGGAATAGCTAAGAAAGAATAGTCCCCTTTATCTGTTAAATTAGTTATGGTAGTTTTATTAAGAAGAACTTGTAGGTCATCTTTTCTCCGGGTAGATTGCTCATCACCTTCTTTAGTTATATTAATACCGTGTAACTGTCTTCTAGACCACTCTACTTGAGCTTTATTAAATGCCTCAACTATCTGCCAACATTCTAAGTTGTCATAGTCTTGGCTATCTAATTTATTTAGCCTTTGTTTAATCTTTACAGTTATAGTACTATTTAACATTACTATTTATTTTTAGCAATTTTCTTTAAGGTCTTAGCAAGAGCTTTTCTTTTAGGAGTACATGTAGGTTTAGTCATAGGAGTGCAATATCCTTTATGTGCAGGATTGATTGCTTTTTGAATCCACTTCTTATCAGTTGATCCACCTTTTTTAAACTTAGTTCTGTCAGGTTCTCTTTCTCCCACAGGAGTATATCCCTGATCTTTAGCAGATCTAATTTTACCAGGATATCCTCTTTGTACTTTTACAGATGCACCAAATTTTGCAGTAGCCTTCTTAGTTGCCATGACTTACTTTTTAACTTTACCTTTATTTCTACAGCTACACATGATTACTTCTTTTTAGATTTTGTCATTCCGCCCATTTTACTTTTAGGCATATTTTTAGCTTCTTTAATTTCTG
>Ga0181356_1000900_pt1 | contig 13039 bp, 16 predicted proteins | sample Fa13VDMM110SN_FD_130104 | JGI IMG/M metagenome (GOLD analysis project Ga0181356, IMG submission 130104) | Freshwater viral communities from Lake Michigan, USA - Fa13.VD.MM110.S.N | ecosystem: Environmental > Aquatic > Freshwater > Lake | place: USA: Michigan | collected 2013-09-24 | reverse complement strand
TGTTTTGAGCACTAGCATTAAGCTCGGCCTGCTTCGCTGCGTTTTGGCTTGAATTGTAACTGATAGCCGCACTGGCTACGGTAGCGGCTAGCGATGCATAAAAACCAATAGCCAAAGCTGTTGATTCAAAAACTCCCAAAATTGGAGTGTGGAAAATTTCAATGAATGACATAGCGGATGCAGTTTAACGCGGTTGAATCAACATTCCATCCAATTTTTGCACATTCGCCAGCCATGATTGGCGACACAAAGCACCTGATTAAACGGTAATCAAATCCACCCGTTTTGTTGATATTCTTTATCCATCCAATTATAGCGCGTTGAATTATCGCTAAAGCTTCTCGAATGGACTTTATGTCAGACAGTGGACGCCCTAAAAGGTTATCAATCTGAACAATCGGGCAATCAAACATAAGGTAACCAAACGCCACCATCAATGGCCCGTTGTCGTCCTCAACTAGGAATCCATTTGGACTTAGTAGCTGTGGAATTAACGTCATGTCGCGAGCCTGCGCCCACGCCGCCACAGTGTCGAAGTCGTCTGGAGTGTAGGCGCGGATGTTCATCAAGCTCCAGCTCCACTCGTTCCCTCGACTTCAATTTCTAGGATCATGCCAAGCACGTTAAACGGCACTGCATGACGCGAGGCTATGGCAATGTCGCAGGCTTGGCCCCAGTCAAAGTTTAGACTCTGCGGAAGCGTCTGCCCTGTGTTGTGAGTGTAATCTTGCACGGCTTCGTTCGGCGCAATCGGAAACTCGTCCGTTTCTTGAATAATGCGCGTGTAATTAGTAAAATCTGCATCGGTAATTTTGCGCCACACGTTGCCATAATATGAACGGAAAATGCGGAATGATGCGCGGGTGACACGCCATTTTCTCATCTGCGCGGTGCCGTCGCGAAGCTGAATCTCAAAGCGATTCGGCACAATATAGGCAGTAAAGTAAAAGCCAATGTATTGAGTCTCTGCAAGATTGGCGGTTAAGCCTGTAAATACTACAGTCCCACTTCCTCCAGTAATTGCAGCAGTATATGGAGACCCGTCTGATTGGAATGATGTGCCGCCATAAATCACATTTACAGCAGCGGTAGCGGCAAACTGAGGATTAGCAGCAGTAAGATTTGAGAATGTTGTATTACCTCCGCCGACAGTGACCGAGCTGTGAGACATCCAAGAATCCATGCAGCGAACATCCGTGCCTAGATTTGCCGATGTCATGGCATTACGCATATCCTCACCATCGATGCTTTCTAGTGATAGCGCGTTGTAATTCATCAAGAACATCAACGAGTCAGCGGCAGACGATGACGAGTAAAGGCTGCACATCGATTTGCACGCCAGCAGCGAGCGATGACGGTGCCATGCGGTCACGTTGTTTTCTCGGTCGTAAGTGAAGCCGCTCCATGTTCCATCAGCGTGGACGAGCCAAACGACTGGGTCAGGCGATTGACTGTAAAACATCTGAGTGACGTTGGATCGGCAAACAACGTGTTCTGCAAGCAGTGTCATCTCAGGAGCCGAGTAGCCGTCACGCTCAAACACATAGGCAAACTCACGCAAGCGATTGTCACGCGTAAGCCAAAGCAAGCCGTCACCTGAAAGCACAGGCTGGAACTTGCTCGACCCGTAGCGGCTCCAACGGCGCAGGCGCAGACTGCTGGGCGTTAACGGCCCATCTTGGTCTCCACTGTCCATCGTCCATTCCTCGCCGGACGTGCCGATGACAAGCGTGCGCTTAAAGCTGGAGATCCATTGGATGCTGTTGGCCTGCGTTGCCGCAAGCGTTACATCGATGCCGCTTGTGTCTAGCGATCCAGTTAGGAATGTATAGAAGTCGTCAGTCTGGCTCCCCCAAATTCGGGTTGGCTCAGCGGCTGTAGATGCAAAGAATAAACGCGAATCATGGAAGCCGCACGTCTTAGGATATCCGCGAGTTGTAGAGAATGCGCCCTTTGCCCATATTGGAAACTCAAAACCAATAGCCTCATTTGGGATAAGCGAATTAACCGCAAGTTTCGGGATGCCGCGCACTTGAGTCGTGGAGACGTAAGACTCAATCTTGAATGGAATATTAAGTTTGCCCTCAACAGGTTCAATTGTCATTGATCCAGTTGCGCCTGCACCGCTAGGCACTGCCGACCTAATTGACACCCAACGATACCAGCCGCCAGTATTTGGAGCGTCTGCTGGATAACTGATTGTTCCTTCTTCCACATCACTTACATACCACTCTCTGATTGTGGTAAAATTGATTCGATCTAGCGATTCTTGAAGTTGAAAAGTGGTTTTTTGCGGTGAATTAGCTCCAGATTTCCAATTGGTGCGCGCAATATATGATCCCTGAATAAATATAGATGCACTTGTAGTTGTTACATTTAAAGTCGTTGAGGCGGCGGGAATTAATTCAGATGCAATTCGTCCTGTTGAACCAGGAGAAAGCAACCACGTTGAGCCAACCTCATTGGCGTCGAATGTCGCAGAACTAGCAATGAGTCGATAGTCAGTGATCGTAATCAATACCCATTGAGTGCCAACACCTGGCCTATCTGATCCGTCTGATGCAGAAGTGTGAGCCGTTACGCATACATAGTTTGACCCAAAGTATTCGGTCACGTTACCGATGACATAAGCTTGACCTACATTCCAAGACGATTTGTAAGTGAGTTCAGTCCAAGATGCGTTAAGTAACACGCCAGCCGTTGAAGTTGTGGCTGAATTGTAAACGAATGTGCGAATGTAAGTTTGGCTAGTCGTAATATACCACGCGCCTGTTCCTGCGGTATAGGTTGCAGGAAGTGTTGCTCCTGATGAATCAAGCTGAAATACATCATCAGTAATCTTGGTAATGACGCTTGTAATGTTTGCGTTTGTCGCTCCGCCAACACCATAAACCGTTACTGTGTCGCCAGTGGTTAAACCGTGATCAACAGACGTAATCCGAATTTTTGAGCTTACAATTACAGCGCCAGTGACAGCTTTAGTGTAAGGCAACATTCTAACATTGCCTTTTGTATAAGTAGCCGCAGCACTCCAATCGTCTGCATCATACAAAAGCCGCAACGTCACGGCATCACTCGGAGGATCAAGGGCAGGCGCAAACTGGAAAGGAACGTCAGTGAATGCCCAATTCGTATCAGCTACTCGCGTGATAATCTTTGGGTGCTGCGTTGCCACCGTTAAATACATTACGTCATTGAGCTGGACAAAATGCAGATCAGCAATTTCAGCTTCGGTGTAAGTCGTTGTAAGTGTAGCCTTTAGCGTAAAAGTGCCAGCCGAGTATGACCAAATCTTGATGGCGTTTGTCTTAAAGCCTAGCACATAGCCAGAATCGACTGAGCGGCGGAATGGAATAAGTCGCACGCATCCGGTCACATCAGAGTTGGCAGCGCCGAAACGAGTGCCTGGCCTTTTAAATGCGCCACCGTAGGAACGCACCATGAAGTTTTCCAACAGTTTGCAGCCTGTCGCATACTTCTCGGAGTCGGTGCGACCGTCCATAATTGGCGACATTTCGCCGCCATTAAATACTGCCTTAATCGTTTGGAATTGTGCCATGATATTTAAGAGTCGATGCCGATTCCTGCCCACGTTCCGCCCATGCGAGCGGCGATCACTTGCGAGTCGTTAAATGGCGGGATTCTGCGTCCTTTTCCTTCGTTAGCATCGCGAGCCTTAACGGGTGGTGCGACAGCTTTCTCGTAGAATTGGCGCATATCTGTAGCTCGCCCAGTAGCACCTTGGGTATCTTGGGCGATGTAAGCCGCAAGAAGGAATGAAAATGCGGTCACGAAGTCGGCTGGATACTTGGTCACATCGGTGATGCGCTGGATGTATTTGAGGTTGATCGTTTCCTCGTCGGTAAGGATCAAGCCTTTCTCAAACTGGAACTCAGCGCCGGCATCTTCAAGCTGTCCGCCGCCTGCATTGATTGAGATTGGGCGCAAGCAATCGCTTGGCAGTGTATGCTGGAAGTCCCAGTCAAACTGAGGAATGCCAACAACTTCGCCTGTGCCACTTGTGTAGGTGCCAGCAAACACCGAGTCGTCGAGCGTGAAATTGTTGGCGTTAATCACAGTGACATACCATTGACCATTGGCAACGGTAACGCCTTGCACGTCCTTTACATAAACGCGATCTCCTGTGGCGTAACCGTGGCCTGCGTGCGTGATCTTAACTAATCCGCTTGAATCAGTAACGGCAGTGCCACCTGTAAGAGTGTGATAAGTGATCGTTTGACGTTTGCGATTAGTCGCAAAGTTCCACGGGTGCTCGCGCAAGACCTCATCAAGTGCCGTATAAACTGGCGGCGTTTCGGTGGGATTATACCATTTACGCAAGCTTGCTGCTTGCTGTGTGGTGTCGTTTTCGAGGTCGGTAAGCGCACGGCCACCGAGGTGAGCGATTGCAAGGTTTGCGATTTCGGTAGCTGTTGCGGCCATGATGCTGGGATAATACACAAAAAGCGGAGTAGTGCAACAGCACCGCTCCGCTCTTTGGTTAGTTTAGGATCAATTAAAGTCCCAGTAAGCAATCGTGAAGTAAAGCACGTTGCCTCCAGTAACGGTTCCAGCGCTTGCAAGTGTAACAATAACTGGCGTGTTGTCAGTTGTTGCAACAAAAGCCAAATCAGCTTCAGTGCCAGCAAGAGTTGATCCAAATGTTACAGTCTTTCCATCAGAAAGAACAATGCCGTCTGCATAAACGTCAGGATTAGAGGCGGTGCCAATATCGAGCGTCAATGTAGTGCCAGGATCAACACAAGAAACGTAGCTATCGCCACGCGCTACGACTGCGCCCTTTGGTAGGTAGCAGAGGTTAAACGTGTCGTTAGCAGCATTTGTGCTAGAGGTGGTGAATGTGGCAAGAAGGCATTTCAATGTGCCTCCGGTGAGAGATGCTGGCGAACGTGTTGGACGTTCGGAGCCATCAAGAAGCGCAGCGGCTTGATTGGTGAAGAGGGTGGTATTTGTAAGTGCGGCCATAAGGGTATTTTATTAAATGGTGAAGGTTAAGAGAAGGGCGGCTTTTACACCGCCCCTCTCAGGTTGGACTATTCGTCAGCGTAGATGCGAACTACTTTTTCATTTTCAGAGCGGACAGCACCGAGCATCATTGTGGAGCGGATCTGCATTGCGTGACGGCGTTGCGGAAGGATGTCCATGCGGGTTTGGCGGTCGCTCATTGCGAACTTGATTGCCGACTTGTGGAAGGCGAAGCAAGAACGAACGGTGGCGACTGCGGAAACAGTGCCTACTGGGAGACGTTGTGACTTCAGGAATTTGAAGCCAAGGAAGGTTCCAACATTTCCTTCAACCAAAGCTTTGACTGTGTTGAAGTCAGCGCTGGTGATGGCGGTATCGCGAAGCAGGTCTTGCTCCTGTTGAGCGCCAATTACAAGGTAACGGTCGCTGTCTGGAACTTCGCTCACGTCCATGAGATACTTGGCGCGGCGCAGCTTACCAACCGTAAGGCCACAATTAGCAGCAGAACCAGTTTCAACATAGTCTGTGGCAATGCTTTGACCAACAGGGAAGTCGTCTGGAGTTGTTCCATCTTCGCCTACATAACGTCTTGCATCAAAGGCAGAAATGACAACGTCATCAATTGCACGATTGAAAGCCTGAGCGTGAGCCTGAACTTCGTCAGAAGTAGGTAGCACGATGGTTCCAAGGAAGTGCTTGTCCCATTCGTCGAAGGTAGTGACCTTCTCTTTTGGACGTTGGGTGAGCCAATACTTGCTGCCATCAAACTCGCCATCAGGAGTGTCACCTTTGCGAACAAGGATGTCCTGAGCTTCGGAGTCGTTCAAAAGGTTGAACCACTTCTTCTTGCCAGTGAAATCGGCGCGGGTGATGGAGTTAAGAAGGCGGGAGTCGAGCTGTTGCAGGACTTGGTCGAACGATGTCTGAAACATCGTTGGGTAAAATGTATCAATAGTAGCCATAAAAAGGTAGTTTTGGGAGTTGGGAAAAGCCACTCGGTTGAGCGGCAGAGAGGTTTGCTTTGTCTCCGTTCCTTGGTTCTCCTCAGATGAGGGCCGAGTTATCGGCAATCAGCTTATCCTTTGCAGGGGCTTCTTGTTATTGCAGTTTTCTCATATCTGAGAAATATGGCAAGCTTTATTTTATCAATTTTGAGAAAGTTGTGACTTGTGAGCACAAAAAAGCGGCACCTTTTGACGGGTGCCGCTTCTAGTTTGATTACGCTTTAGACGCGTGAAACAAGCTTTGAAGCCTTTCCAGCGCTTTCTGCTGAGCCTCAATTCCATTTTTGCCATGGAAATCGTCGCCCTTTTGGATGCGATCCATTTGCTCTGCGTAGGTTGCTTGGCTGTCTGAGCTGATTAGACCTTTGTCATCATTGATCATCTCGTCAAATCGCAGAGCTGCGCGGATGAAATCGGCATTGTTGCCAAGACCGGACTTTTCTAGATCCACACCGAGAGCAATGGCGCCACGGTTTGCACGCTGCCAATTGTTTTTGGCGTTGTCCTTCCACTCGCTATTCAGCTCGGAAACCATTGCCTCGACCTGTTCTTTTTGCATTGCTTCGGACTTGGACACAAGCTCGCTCACGTTTGCATTGTTGAGGTCAATCAACTCGTGCAGTGCTTCTGGCGGAATGCCGTATTTGTGAGCAATGCCAGCAGCCTTTCCTGCTAGATCGGCGTTCCATTGCACGCCTTCGGGCAGATTGTCTGGTGCTTTAAGTCCGTAGTCCTCCGCTTTCTCTGGCGCTCCTGTGAGCTTACGCAGATCGGCGTAGTATGCTTGGCGTTGCTCGTCGGTGGCATCGGCACCAGGTTTCTTTGGCGCTGCGGACTTTTGACCTAGCGTCTTTTCGAGATGCGCGTAACTGACTGCGAGCTTGTCGATCATTGGCTCGCCTTTGGCAGCATCCCAGAACTTCTCTGGAATGTATTCAGGACGAGCGACTGCCGATGGCAATGCTTCAATTGTTGGCGTTGTTACTTCTGGCGCAGCTTGTGCAGCCTGCTCTTGAAGTGCGGATTGTGATGTTTGTGTTTCGGTTTCCATAGGGAATTAGATGTTGTTAGCCTTGCAGAATTCAGCGTAACCTGTTGGGCCGTAGTGATTGACAAAGCAGCGCTTGAAATAAGGTGAGCCGATCTCGCCAAATCCTGTTAGGTCATAAGAACGAATGCCAGCCGCCGCATCATCACAAACGGCGACTGGCTCCAACGCTGGAGGAATATCGACAACCTCTGGCGTGGAAATGGGTTGAACTGTCAAGGATTCGTTGACGGTTGCAGGCCATACGCTATCAAAAGACAAATTGTCTATGCCAGCGGCTGTGCGGATTTGGCCTAAAATGCGCGGCGCTTGCTTAGAATTAAGCCATGCAACATTGTTGACGATTTGGCCGATAAGCTCGCCATCGCGATTGATTAGATTGTTTGATGTGATTGTAATCATGTCTCTTGCTTGTTTGGTTTTTCTTCTGCTGGGATACCTTTGAGGAACATGGCAAATAGCCACCGAAGCGGCTCTTTTTGTCCTTCTCTAAATGCTGCTTTAACTACATCACCACCAACCTCAAAGGCTGGATTTAGGATGCCACCCACGTCTGCATTGAGTGAGCGATAGACCAATTGGAAGTCAGGCTTATCAAATAGTCGGAGCGCTGCTTTGACGACTTCTTTCTTCTCGTCAGTGCTTAGCGGCGCTAATAGCTCAGCGGCGTTCGGTGTCATGTGATGATTAATGATATGATGATTATGCGCCCATTAGCTCTCTAGCCTTGTCGATGCCACCAATGTCTTTAACTGCGCCAGACATTTCCTTGGCCATCATTGCGGCCTGCTGAGCCTGTTGAGCCTGCGCGCGCTGCTGTTGGATAGCGTCAATCTCTTCTTGCGGACGAAGCAAACCTTCAGGCGCTCCAACGAGGCGAGATTTCTCGCGGATGTAGAAGCCCGTGTTGATGTTGTCCATGATCGTCGGATCGACTGCTGCAAGGCTGACTGCAGTTTGCATGACCTCGTCGGCACCGCGAGCGTTCCAACTATCAATTGCCATTGCAAGACGCGAAGTAAGCTGAATCTCTGGGTCGGAGACCTGCACAAATCCACGGCCAACGAGTTCGTATGCTTCTTGTGGTGGCAATGGTAGCAGGCCGTTCTCAGCGCACAGATCGAATGCACGGCGCAATTGCGGTTCGATAGTCTCGCGAACGTCACGATGATAGATAGGGCCGACAGTGTCGAGCTTCTCGCCTGCACGCTGTGCCACTTCGTAGGCAGTCATCTCGCGGTCGATCTGCGCGAACATCTGGAACATATCCAACGAGCAAAGGCGTTTGATCATGTCCTGACGCATTTTGACGCGCTCAAATGCCACTGACCATTCGCCGGCTACTGGAATCTGTGCGATGCTTTCTGGGCCCATTCCTTGTGGGTAGTAATTGATTGCTCGCGCTGCAGTCTTGAGACTTCCTTCAAACGTATCAGGCACTGCCATCGGTGGGAATACCTGCTTCTCAGCGAAGACATCCATCATCTGCTGAAGGAAATTAAGCTGACGAGCTTCCGGCAAAATGGCAAAGCCTGGACCGTAGCCCCATCCTGAATTGCCAATGATTGCATCATAGGAAAGGTAACGACCAACGGTGTAAGGGAAGCCATCGTAGCCGCCCTCTTGCACGATCTTGGCGCTAGTCTTCTCGACGTAGGCCGAAAGATACTTCTTCTTGGTCTTGATGTTGTATTCGTTGGACCCAACCTTAGATGGATCACGAGGCTCGACGATGTGAATGAACTCGAAAGATTTACTCCGATTTACACCTTCGCCGGCTAGTGAATCTTTAATGACCTTTGGCAGGTTCTCGTTGCCAAACTTCTGCTCAGCTTGCTCTGCTGTTAATTCAAACTCACGAATGAAGCGGTAAACCTTGCCAAACGGGTCGAGTTCAAAAACGTAAGTGCCGATCTTGATCTTCTCAAAGCGCAGTCGATTACCTTTGCCCATCTCGCTAAAGATTGCAGTGGTGCCAAAATTCCAAAGGTCGGCGACTGACTCAAGGCGCTCAAGCTGGAAGTTACTGCGTGAATTGACTTCCTGGTTGAGAATCTGCGAACACTCAGACAGCCAGCCCTTGACTGCATCTGAGCTTTTGAGTTTTAGGTTAGGCTTCAGCGCAATCCACGGCTGAGATGCTGGCGTAGTCCAGGACGTGTAAGCTGACACAGCACGTTGCACTGAGTCTGTAGCGGTCGCATCGTAGATTTGCGCCTCCTTGTTACTGTCAGGCATATAGCGTTTGCTCGTAATGCCAGCCTTTCGAGGACTGACATAATCGGCAATCTCCTGCCAGATCTGATCATGAGTAGACACGCGAGCGGTTTTGAGTCGATCAAAGGTCTTAAGCCAACGCTGCGTTTGTTCGGTGCCTTCGGTCATATATTTATTTCATCGCCACTGACGGTGATCCCATTTTTGAGACCGCCGTAAGCTTAGGTGCTAGAAGTTTGCCCACTCGACTTGTGCCTGTGTAGCCTGTTTCAGGCGGTGGTGCATTGTTGACCATAACGCCTTCGCCACCCATGCCCAGCGCACCCATGCTGCCTAGTGCGCTCATTGGTGCCAGTGGATCGGTTGGATTGATCGTCTTACGCAGACCACTGCGACGATTAGCGGATGAATAAGCCTGCTCACCTGCTGCGCTGTCGGCGCGAACTGGCGCAGGCGGTGGTGGTGGTGGTTTAGGTGCTTTTGGAGATCCTCCCATGATTTTGCGATTCTCTCACTTTTGAGAAAGAAGGCAAATCATTTTTGAGAAAGCGGGAGCTTGGCGACCAATCGACGCATCCTTTGATAGTCCAGCCAGAAGATCTCGCCACCATCCTCGCGACAGAATCCCATCCAGCGCCGTGTCTCTTTGCGCGGGTCGACCTCCATGAATTCTTGCACGTTACCTACTGCCAAAGTTACGAAAATCGCTTCTTGCTGGCAATCATCGCCAAATTCGCGCACGGCATCGACGGCTAGAATGAAACACGTTGGCGAGCTATAGATGTAGCTGGAGTCATCCAAGTGCTCCAGTAATGTCTTAGTAAAGTCCATGCCGAGTTCGGCGGCTAGGAGTGCTGCTTGTTTCTGTGGTGTCATATAATCGTGGTAAACTGTGTATAATTGCGACTTTCGATTGCAACTCGCAAGTCAAGTCTGCTGCCATTCCTGCCTCTTGCGCGGCCCTTCTGGCGAGTTGTATCCTGCAATCAATCCAAGCCTATCGGCTTCCGCCATTGTCCTTACACCGTCAGCAACGTGAGATGCCCAGGTGTGGAGCGGCACATTCTTCACAACGCCAGAGCTTGAGTCAGGCGCCATCTCGTAAGCCTTCAATCCTTTGACTCCAGTCTCGCAAGCAGGCAGTCTGAACTCAAAGGTCGGCATCAATCCCATGACATAGTCGATGCCCTGCCAAACGTCTGGAATCACTGGCACAATCACAAGGTTGGTGAAGCCGGCTGCTTTCGCATCGCTTTCAAATGTAACGCCGTTGCGCTGAGTCTGCTTGGCATCGTGCGGCAGGTAATGCTTGCCGTAGCTGTAGCCTTTGGCTTGCATATGGGCATACCGCTCGGTCACTGTTAGCGGTAAGCCGATGTCGCAATCAAGCCAACGCCAGTGCCCGAATGCCGACCGTTGCCCATACCAAACCGTTGTGTTGCGAGGGCCGCCAAGATCCCAGAATGTATGAACAGGTGATCTGCCATCAATCGGGAACTCGCCAATCCTGCCCTCGGCTGCGGCTGCGGTCATGTAGCGACCGTAAATCGCTGACTCGTTGGCAATGTTGAAGTCACAATAGAACTCCTGCCTGATAAGCGCCTCAGACATTCCAGATCGGCGCTCTTCGTCAATGTCATCAAGCGAGATTGCGCCCGTGTCCTCTACGCTGAGCACCTGCGTGAACCAAGTCGGGTTCGTTTTCACGGTCTTGAGTAGATCGAAGAAATGATTTTCGCCCCTCGGTGTGCCGTTGAACCAAGCGAATCCTCCGTTTTCCGCGAGGATCGGACGGGTGTAGTCCCATGCAAGCGGGTTCTGATTTTGATACTCAGAGAAGACAACGCCGTAGTAGTTGCCGCCGACAACGTCTAGGTTGTCAGTGCCCAGAATCTGAATCGTGCTGCCGTTGATCAACTCAATCCGCATGTCGGTCTGATTCGGTGGCTTCGCTAACAGTTCTTTTGGGATGTGGTCGATCACGCGCATACCGTTGGTAACGTCTACGTTCATCCAGAGTGCTTTGCGGCCTAATGCGGCGGTAGGCATGTAGTAGGCAAAATTGGCTTTTGTCTCTGCTGCGCGTGCCACCAATTTATTTAAACAAAGCTTGTCCTTTCCTGCTCTTCGATGCCAAACCATCAAAACACGTTTATAATCGTCCATCGCCCTCCATGCAGAAAGTTGATATGGGCGCGGGTTATAACGATATGGCAGTTCAATAGTCATATTTTGGTGAAGGTCGGCAGGAGTTGCACCCGCATTTCAGAGAGGAACTCTGGTCTTACTGTTAGATGACGACCTCGCCTCGGTTTCATAGCTTGCGAATCACAATCTCAGTCACGCCTGAATGCTCGACCTTCTCAGGCGCATAATGGCCGGCACCCTTACCAATCTCACGCAGTGCTCCAGTAGCGGCGCTAAAATCCTCAGACTCCTCGGCAGATGTAGCGATTCTAGCCAGTCTTTCGAGCCAAGCTTCCTTTGATAAATCAAACTTTCGATCAGCTTTTACGGCCACTTTTGCACGTAATTCTTCAATCCTTGCCTTTACCTTGACTTCATTGGCAAGCTTAGAAGCTCTAGGATCAATCGACAACGGTGAACCATCTGGATCCTCTGCCACATGAGCGCGATAAGCTTGAGCCGCTGGCGTATTTAGCGCCACAGCCTGTGCAAATTGTTCATATTTAGGATTTTTTAGCGCAGGCATAATCAAGAGATGCGGCGGAGTAATTCGTTAGCTGTGGCATTGTAAAGCCAGGTTGTGATAGTTTTGTCATTCAACAAATCGTTTAACTCAGACCTAGTGAGGTCGGAAAGCTTTTTGTTAGATGAGAGGAATTGAGATGGATTCATAATGTTTGGAGCTTCACCATCAAGAATGGCTTTAGCCCTCATAAGCTTTTCAATCGTCAGTTGGCTTTGTGAATTATTTAGCGCAGGCATAATTTCGGTAGTGGCATCCAATATTTTAGTTCGTCCATCGTAGCTTGTTCATTCTCAAACCAGTAGTCAATCATATCGCTCGGCATTTCTTGCGCTTGTAGGGATACGGTCACCCATTTCTCATCGTAACTGTTCCAGACTGCGACTAACGGCCACGGATAGCCAAAGTCACCGAGGATAACGGTTCCATCTTTGGGAGCGGTTTCAGGTGTTTTCCATTTCATGTGATGCCTATCGTAACTGAATTAAATTGCATTTCAAATGTTTAAACTCCGCACATCCCAGCGCATTCATTTTGGAACATATCCATCTGCCGTGGATCGTTTTGATAATCACTCAAATCAACTTCATTGAGCGGCATCAATGAGTTGTGCAAAAAAGGAACGCCATTCATTCCATCTGATCGGCGTTTAACATTTTGCAAATCTTGCTCAAATTTAACCGCTCTAGCAAACTCTTCAGGCTCTTCATCTCGTAAACGTCTCCATTCAGCGTTGGAATGAAATGGGCAATAAACGCAAGAAGATCGTGGCGGCTTAGGATAACCATGATCAGCCATCCACTTCAAACAGTCTTCTCGACGCATTCTGCGTTCAATTAACGGCCAGCGATTCTGACACCATTTCTCACGGCTAACTTTCATCCGTTGCATTTCATCGTAACTAATGCCGATCCAAGTTGTAGCGGTCACTTCCTTTTGTCCTCGCTTAACCTGCGCTAATCGACGTTCTTCTTTAAGTAAAACCGCAATCTTAAAATCTGCTGTACAGCTTCTCCCCATAATTCCACAACTACCATTTGGATTAGCTACAAAAGCAGGAATTTTCTATCTTTC
>Ga0181356_1000892_pt1 | contig 13085 bp, 20 predicted proteins | sample Fa13VDMM110SN_FD_130104 | JGI IMG/M metagenome (GOLD analysis project Ga0181356, IMG submission 130104) | Freshwater viral communities from Lake Michigan, USA - Fa13.VD.MM110.S.N | ecosystem: Environmental > Aquatic > Freshwater > Lake | place: USA: Michigan | collected 2013-09-24 | reverse complement strand
GGTCCGGGCAACGGCAAGACGCGAGTTGGCGGCCTGCTCGACACGACGCTTTCTCTTTCGATGCACAATGACTACTCGGCTGTCGAGGGTCTTGTCTATCCTCTGATCGGCAGCACGACGACGGTTGTCGTCAAGCCGAACGGCACGGCAGTCTCCAGCACGAACCCTTCGTACTCGATGACGATCTTGGTCACGGGCTGGTCGGCCGTCAATGGCGCGGTTGGAGAGCTCAACAGCGTCGATGTCTCATGGCCCGTTTCGGGAACGATCACGAAGAGCATCGTCTAGTCTGATCGCGTAACCTCTACGCCCAGGGAGGGCTGACGTGGAACTACAATTTAGGATCAAAGAGACAGGCAAGGATAGCGTTGTCGTACGCGCTGCCCTAGTCGATATCGTGGCGTGGGAGGATCGCTTCGAGCGACCGTCCTCGACGATGGGTGGCGATTCGATCTTTGGTCGCGACTTCGTGTGGCTTGCTTGGCATTCGCAGAAGCGCACGGGCGCGACGACTCTGGACTTCATGGACTGGGTCGCCACGCTCGATGAGATCGAGGGCGCTGAGGAGACTACGCTTGTCCCTTTGGAGAATCCTCCAGCCATTGGCTCATCGCCAGTCTTGCCGTCGAAACCGGAATAGCGCCTAGCGTGCTGATGCTGGAGTCGGAGCGGATGCTGTGGACGATGCTGGGGTATATTCGTTGGCGAAGCGTTCACAGCAACCGGTAGACTGACGGTATGGCTACGCAGAAGATACGTGGCTTGGATGACGCGCTCAAGACGCTTGGCAAGATGAACCCGGTGCTGCGTCGTGAGGCCGTCAAGAATCTGAAGAATGATGTAAAGCCGATCGTGTCGGCTATCAAGGCTGGGATACCGCAGGTTCCGCTATCTAACTGGGTGGCGCCGAAGCAGTCGAGCGCGCGTCGCGGAACCGTCCAGGCTGGTCGTAGTGGTGCTGAGGGTACTCCTTATTGGCAGGCTGGCAAAGTGAAGAGCGGTGTGTGGTCGAGCGTGAAGAAACAAAGTGTCCGCAATATGAAGGGCAAGCAGATATTGGTTAGCATTCGCCAGTCGAACGGTGCCGGCGAAGCATTTGAGAAGGCGGGCAAAAAGACGAATAGCGTCTTTACGCGCAATCTGACGAACAAGTGGGGCGGTCCGATGCGGCTGATGTGGCCTGTTGCAGAGAAGCATACGCCTGCGGTCTTGCGGTCGATTGATCAGAGCGTGCAGGACATGGAGAAGCAGATCAATCGTATGCTCCGCTAACGGTAGAATAGACCTATGGCTATCATCGTTCCGATTGGCGTCGATACATCCGGCTTGACGCGCGGACTCTCGCAGGGCACTAGCGGTCTCCGCAAGTTTGGCAAGATGGCTGCCATCGTCGGCGGAGCGGCTGCCCTCGGTGGACTTGTTGCCACGCTCAAGATAGGCATTGACGAGTTTATGGGCGCACAGAAGGTAATGGCGCAGACGGGTGCCGTGTTGAAGTCGACGGGTGGCGCGGCGAAGGTGACGAGTAAGCAGATCACCACGATGTCTGAGAGCCTGATGAAGTTGTCCGGCATCGATGACGAGGCGATCCAATCCGGCCAAAACTTATTGTTGACGTTCACCAAAATCCGCAACGAGACTGGCGCCGGAAACAAGATCTTCGACCAGGCTACGCTCGCGATGACGAACCTGTCCGTGGCGATGGGCAAGGATATGAGCTCGTCAGCGATCCTCGTTGGCAAGGCGCTCAACGATCCAATCAAGGGCGTCGGCGCACTGTCGAAGGCCGGCGTGCAGTTTACGGCATCGCAGAAAGATACGATCAAGTCTCTGGTCGAATCTGGCGACGTGATGGGCGCGCAGAAGATGATCCTGAAGGAACTGGAAACACAGTTTGGCGGGAGTGCGAAGGCTGCGGGTCAAACGCTACCGGGGCAGCTAAACATTTTGAAGGAGACTTTCCGCAATACGGCAGCGGATCTGGTGGCGACGTTCATCCCGACGCTTTCACGGGCGGCTACTGCGCTGCTCAACTTTGTTCGCGGATTCGCCAACGCACCGACCCTCACCGCGAAGATTGATTTTGTCATTGGCAAGTTTCGTGATTTTGCTTGGAGCGGGATCCAAACTATTTCGGACTGGTGGCAAAAGACTAAGGTCACGTTCGAGGACAACCCTGGCAACCGCCTGAAGGTGACGATCACGGATTCCGGCGAAGATCAGCTGAACACCTTTTTTGAGGGAATCAAAAAGACTCTTGACAAGAAGGCAGACACCCTCGGCAAGTCGCTCGGTAAGAAGATCGTGAAGGGGATCTTTGGTGGCGGCAAAGAGCAGGCTGGCGAGTCTGGCGATGAGTTTATCAATGACTTGCTTGTTTCTCTGTTGATAAATAAGCCAGCATTCGATCTTGGCAAGCGCTTCGTGCTGGCTATTTTTGATGGGATGCGCGAGGAGTTCAATCGCTCATTGACGGACAATCCCGTGAGCGTATTTATAAAGAGTCTTGGGGTTGTCTTGACTCCGCAATTTGGTCCAGTTGGTAGTGCTGCCGCCGATAAACTTACCGAAGCTTTAGGTATCAAACTCAAACAGAACCGTCCAGTCTTTATCGGTATCATCACAAAGACCGTACGCGATGCCGTGAACGCTGCGCGTCAGGGACTTGCGGGGTTGGGATCTTCGCTGGGCGGTTTGCTGGGAACGATCACGGGTACGTCCTCGCCTGATGCCAAGAAGGCTGCGGCTATTCGCGCGCAGCAGAAGGCTGAAGCGACTACGCGCGAGCGTGCGCGTTTGACGCTAGTAAGGGATTCTGCCGCCACCGACGAGGAACTCGCGCAGGCCAAGCAGGATCTTGCTGATTTTGAGTTGGAGGTTGACGCGACTGCGGCCGAAGATCGGGTCGCCCTAGCGCAGTCTACGAATCAGCGGCTTATTGAAGATCTTGTTGAAAGGTTCAATCAGGGGACGATTGACGCGACGAAGTTTGCGAGGGATCTTGACGGAATCATCGGGGCCGACAAGGGAGCAGAACTGGGGATCGCGTTTGCTGGCGCTTTTGGTCGAGAGTTGGAATCGATCAAGGCTGCGGCTAATGATATTCAGAACGTGATCGATCGGTACGGTAAGGGCAACCTTCCGATCACGGCTGACAAGCCTACTCCGGCGATGGATGCTGCGCGTACTGCTGCACTCAATCAATGGAAAGATGATCGTGCTGCTCGCTTGAAGATTGCCCGTGATGCGCGTAAGAAGAATGGCATCACGAAAGAAGAGCAGGGCGAGATAGACGACATCATGAAGAAGTGGGACGAGAAGCATCCCAAGCCACCTGTTGCGATGGCTGCTGGCGGCATCCTAAAGCGTCAGGTCTTTACGGCTGGTGAGGCTGGTCGCGAGGCGGTGATTCCGTTGGGGTCGAGTGAGGCTATGAACATTCTGCGTCAGGCTGTTGGCGGTGGCGGCGGAGGGGCAACGTACAACATCGTCGTCAACGCCGGACTCGGCACGAACCCTGACGAGCTCGGTCGTACGATCGTCGAAAGCATAAAGAAGTTTGAGAAGCGTAACGGGCAGGTGTTCGCTGGTCCGCAGATCCAGGCGACGTCGGCTGGTGTCTCGACGAATGGTGGCACGCAGACGCGCAGTCTAAGGAAGAACTAGGTGGCGACTCCGAGCCTGCTAGTCCAGATCGGGTTTGACACGTCGAGCCAGGGTGGTCCATTCTTTCTGTGGGGTAGCGGGACGGCGACGACTACGCAGGCGGCGAAGGATGCGAATCCGCAGAGCATCTTCGACAACACCGAATACCGTTTCGGCGGCACGTTGGACTATGACGTCACGGATCGGGTGCGTTCGGTGTCGATCACGCGCGGTAGGTCGCGCGAGTTGGATCGGTACCAGACCGGCGTCGCCAATATCACGTTCAACAATCAGGACAGGGCGTTCGATCCGTTCTACGAAGCGTCGCCCTACTACCCGGATATCAAGCCGCGGCGGAACCTGAAGATCTCGACGATCATCGCCGCGTCGACTGCCGTCCAATTCACCGGCATCATCGAGGACTGGGGATTGGATTACAACATCTCGGGCGAGTCGACGGCGGGCGCGGTCGCTGCTGATGGATTCATCACGTTTGGCGGTCAACAACTATCCGCGCACACGGCGACCAGTCAGACTTCGGGCGCGCGTATCGCGGCGATCCTGAACCGCACCGAGGTCGACTGGCCGACGACACTACGCAACATCGACACGGGCGCGGCGACGCTACTCGCCGACGTGGTGGATGCGGGTACCGAGGTGCTGGGCTACTTGCAGCTGGTCGAAGCGAGTGAGCCTGGTCAGTTGTTCATGTCGAAGGCAAACGCTGTCACCTTCAAGAATCGCAACGCCGGCGCGACGATCGGAACCGTCACGTTCTCGGACGCTGGCGGCACCACGATCCCTTACACAGATATAACCGTGTCGTACGGCACCGAGCTCTTGTATAACCGCGTGAGCATCGCGCGGCTCGGTGGCACCGCGATCCAGACGGCAGCATCGACCGCTTCGCAAAACGAGTATGGCATCACATCGCTCGACTATAACGGGCTGCTGATCGACCTTGATCCGAACGCTCTCGCGCTCGCGCAGTACCTAGTCGCGAAGTATGACGAGCCAGACCTGCGGTTCGACACGATGGGCGTCGAGCTCGCCGGACTAGGCACCGCTGACCAGACGAAGGTGCTGGCGCTGGAGATCGCCGACATCATCCTCCTGGAGTACCAGCCCAACCGGATCGGAGCGCGGATCTCGAAGAACGTGCAGATCATCGGCATCCGCAACGACATCCGACCAATGTCGCACAAGGTCACGTTCTCGCTGGCGTCGACGGACACGGCTGCGATGGTCTGGGCGGGTGGTACCGTGACGAGTGGCACGGCAGTCGCGGCGCAGTACCCGTTTAGTATTATTGAGACGTCGACATTCGGACTCTAGAGGCAGGTAGAATAGACTCATGGCGTATGTAACTCCGGGAACTGTGGCAGCTGGCGATGTAGCGACGGCTGCCGCGTGGAATGTGTTGACGAACGACATTCTTCAGTTTGCTCCGTTTGTTCAGGGAGTGTTCACAACCGAGGCTGCTCGGGACGCAGCGATTACATCGCCAACCGAGGGAATGCACGTCTACCTGACGGCTCCAACCGTTCCTTCGGGAACCGGGGCGACGATCACTGGTGTTGATACCGTCTATAACGGAACAAACTGGGTATGCGTTACGCCGATTGGTGGGCTGATTGCTTCAGAGCAGGATATTATTGGTGCTTCCGGTTACCAAGATTTGACCACCGCTGGTCCTACGGTCACGATGGTCACAGGAACATCCGTCATTTTGACTATGACTGCGCGTACGCTAAACAATGTTGCTACCCAGTCCACATTGATGTCGGTGGCAATTAGCGGTGCCACAACTATCAGCGCTGCAACTTTTGCGACTACCTATGGCAACGCTGCTTTCTACTTTTCATCCGGCAATGTTACGGTCACTTGTTCCGGCACGTTCCTAGTAACCGGACTTACGCCGGGAACAAATACTTTCAAGTTGCAATACTCGGGCAACGGAAATACTTCCCGTTGGGGTAACCGCCATCTGACCGTCACCGCGGTAACCTAACCTAGCGTCCCCCGCCGGGTTGCTTGCGACTCGACACGAATCCCAAAACTCCCCTAGCGTGACGGGTGGTTAGACGATGCGGTATCCGTAGATGGATACGCTTCCGGTTGCGTTGCCGGATGCGGGGATGATGTCGAATCCGGTGAACACGGTGTTGGCGTTGTATGCTCCGGCGCCTGTTGTCGCGTTTGCTACAGCGTTCGTGTAATTGAACAACAGGGTTGTTGCTGTTGCGAGGTTGGGTCCGATGATGTCTATTGCGGCTGATAATTGGATAGTTCCGGTGGGCAATGGAATGCTTGTTTGCGTTCTGCCGAATGAGTTAGCGCTCGTTCCCAATGCACTATCGATGGTCTGCAAAGCATATGCGTAGAGCGCGGTTGATACTTGACCACCAGAGTCGCGGAATCGTAGTGTTGTTCCGCCTGCTGCTGTTGGCAGATAGTTGTAGACGACTCGATAGTTGGCGTAGGTTGAGCTGAATACGTTGGTAAAGGATAGGGTAGATGCGGCGACTAGTGGTGTGTGGCTGATTAGGTTCGCGCCTTGAATGATGCGTGTCTCGTGATCAATCACATCATTCGTCAACACATTCCACGCGGCAGCCGTCGCTACATCGCCAGCTGCCAGCAGGTGAACCTTGCCACGAAGTCCATTACACTAAGGTCATGTCTGATGCCGAAGTTGAGCGATTGTATCGGGCGATGGAATCCCTCCGCATCGAGGTCGTCCAGTACCGCGCAGACTTGAACGGTAGGCTGCGTACGCTAGAGGTTCACAGCGCCGAGGTCGATGCGCGGGAGGATCAGCGCGTGATGACGCGAACGGTCACGCTGGCGTATATTGCGGGCATCGCGGCGCTGACCGGTATGATTAGTGCCGTAGTCACCAATCTGCTCTAAGGGGAACATCTTGCATATCTCGCCTAAAGTTACGGCAGCTGCTCTGGCGGCAGCCCTTACAACCATTATCTGCTGGATAGCCAGTCTCGCTGGCGTCGAGATCCCGACCGTCGTCCAGGGCGCCATCATCACGATCCTCGTTGCCGCTGCTGGCTACGTCGTACGCGATCCCGCCAGGTCGTGAAGATCCTCCGGCTGACCTCGCCGCTGACCGAGGGCGTCGGCGTCGCCTTAGCGCAGCAGCACCTCGTCAAGTTTGGCGTGCTTGCTAAGACCGCCGTAGACGGCATTTACGGGCCTGTGACGGCGAACGCAGCGAAGCGGGCTAAGTACCTGCTGGGCTACGCAGACACGGCAGGGACGTACGACGCCACCTTACAGGCGTACATGAGTGGCAAGACGCCGCCGACGCTTGCGATGCGCGCCCGTGTCGCGGCGCGTAAGCGCAAGCCGCTGCCATCCGTCACTCTGGGCGAGCGTGCCGCTGACCGAATGGTTGGCTGGTACAACGCGCGCTGGTCGGAGAAGCCTGCCGGGTCGAACATCGTGCCCCAACTATCCCTGCTCGGTAAGGATCTGAAGCTCGCCGCCTACTATTACCAGATGGGATATGCGTGGTGCGCGTATGCGATGTTCGCCGCCTTCCTCTGCGAAGGCTCGGCAGCCGCGAAGTACGGGCTGCGTGAAGGCAAATACAACGCGCTCTACACGCCCGAGATCCGCGCAGTCGCCGAGCGTGGCGCGTACGGCTTGGCTTCCCAATCCAAGACGACGATCGTCAAAGGCACCGCGCTCCTATTTGACTTCGGCGGCTCGAACGGCACCGAGGTCGACCATATCGGCATCGCCCTCGGCAAGCCTGGTCAAGTCGTCAAGGCTGGCGGTAAGACGTGGCGACCGGGCAAGAACTCGGTCGTGACCGTCGAAGGCAACACCTCGTACGATGACGACCTCGGCGCCAGCCAAGCCAACGGCGGCTGTGTCGCGATCCGCACGCGCAGCCTAGCCGTGATCCGCGCGGCGATCCGGGTACAATAACGGACGACACACCGGGAGGGTAACGGTATGAGTTTGCTAGACGAGATTCGTGGCGCATCGAAACAGCGGCACCACACCTGCGTTGTCGCCGACGTGATTGACGATCTACCGATCGAGGACGCCAGAGAACTACAGCTGGCGCTCGACGACTCGACCATGACGCACGTCGCGATCGCACGCGTCCTATCGAATCGCGGGTATCCGGTAGCGCGGACCGGCAAGCAGGTTGCGAATCACCGGAACGGATCGTGCCCGTGTCGGGTCTAGGCAAAGAGGTCGCCCTCGAAGTCCGGTGCGACGAACTAGCGCAGACATGCGCGCATTTGCAGCGCCAACTCGCACGCGCCAAAGGCAAGAGTGCGGATCTGGTCGCAGCTGTCGAGCGTGCCGCGCTCCAATCGGCAAGCATCGCCGGTCGCGGCAAGGCAGTCAAGGCGCCGAAACGTAGCAAGCGTCCAGGCGGCGAGGTCGCCCTGCTCCACCTGACGGATTGGCAGATTGGGAAGCAGACCGAATCCTACGACACCGAGGTCTGCCGGCGTCGCGTAATGACGGCTGTAGCAAAAGTGCTACGGCTCACCGAGATCCAACGCGCCGCGCACCCCGTCGACGAGATCCACGTCATGCTCGGCGGCGACCTGATCGAGAACGTAACCATCTTCAAGATGCAACCATTCGAGGTCGACAGCTCGGCCACGATGCAAGTCTTCGCAGCTGCAACCCTGATCGAGTCCGTGCTGCTGACCTTGCTGGAGAACTTCGATCGCGTCGTCGTCCACGAAGTACGCGGCAACCACGGACGGATCGGGCAGAAGGGCGAAACGCCAGACAACTGGGATCGCGTCGTCGGCAGAATCGTCCGCGAGCGCCTGATCGACCCGCGCCTAGCGTGGCAAGCACCAGACAACTGGTACGCCATCGGCGAGATCGGCGCGTACCGATTCTTGCTGGTCCACGGCGATCAGATCAAGTCATTCGGCGGGAACACCCCGGCCTTTGGGATCATCCGCAAGGCGACCGCGTGGAGCTCGGGCGTGCTGGAAGCGTGGCAGGATTGTTATCTCGGCCACTATCACCACGTCAGCCAATTTCAGATCCCGAACGGTGGCCGCGTCTTCATGACCGGCTCGACCGAATCAGGCAGCGAATACGCACGCGAGTTTGTCAGCGCGAAGGGCAAGCCATCGCAGCGCCTTCACTTCGTCGACCCGCGCGCTGGGCGCGTCACGGCGGAGTACGTCATCTGGCTCGACTAGGCGCGCTCTACACGTCCAGCGTGAACTGCGTCTAACCTGCGGCGACTCGCGCATATCTGCAAAGTAAGCGCGCCTTACGGGCGCAAGTCGCAGACTTGTGCGACCAATAAAAAAGCGCCCCACCCCGAAGGGTGGGGCGCAGCGATCGGTTACGCCGGTACTGTCGGCGCATGAAACTCCACAGCATCTTGCGCGTCAATGGTGGCATGATCGATCTGCTCTAGGCTGCGTAAGACTCGGATGCTACCAGCGAGCTCTTGCAGAACGATCTCGAATGCGATTCTTTTTCGCGACCCGTACGAACCGTATGGGGTAGCAATGTAAGCCGCGCGTGCGGTGCGGTACCTATCGATTCGGCGATCACGAGTGGCGACCTGACGGCTGTCGTTATGGATGCGACGGATGCGCTCTGTGGCGATGTCCAGGGCTTCACGTTCGTAGCGACACAGATGCCACCACGCGCCAGTCTCCACGTTGTGGAGGCGCCAACCGGCGGGACTGTTCTTGACGTGGTAGCGATTGTCAGAGGCGACGTAAGTGTCGCCCTCTTTGTTGGGATGGAAGGATAGGATCATGATTTGTTCTCCTGTGTGGTGGTGGCCGTTGCCATGTCGTAAAGATACGACATATCGCCCGCCGCGTCAAGTCCAATTGACAAACTGCTAGCAGCTATCTAAACCTCGGTCGCGTGGACGCCGACAGGATCTATTTTGCAATAGGTGTGTTTCGTGGGGACTGGATAATCTTTCCAACTGATTGACGCCCAATTGACCATCTTGCGGAGAGCATGTCGCTCCCTCTTGTTTCCCGTCACAGTCCAATACCTTGCTTTTGTAGATCGCTCTTGCTTATGACTCCAGCGTGGCGATCCGTTGCCGTTGCGGAATGCGTCTCGCGAGTGCTTGTTCTCGGGCATCGCGTAGTCAACGCGCGCGCTGCGGCGATCCATATCCGTCCATCCTGCGTAATCGAACCCGAGTGCGCGATAGATCGTGCCGACATGGCCATGAGCAGTATCGGCGTAAGAGATTACGACTAGCGGCGGGAGTGATTTGAGCGCGCGTGATACGAGGTAAGATTCCGCATTCTTGCCAAGCTCATCCCTAACCCATAGACGGCACAACTCGATGACGAGTGATGGTTCGGTTGGACAGGCAGATATCTGAACGTGTCTTGAGGCTGGTATGCCAAATACGACGACACCATCTATGCGACCAGTATCAGATAGTAATCCGAAAGCGTACGAATTGCTCGGGCGCCGGTGTAGATAATGGTTTGCGATCACGATCTTGTTGGCGTCTTGAGGACTGATAGCGGTCACGTTGTAACCAGACTGATCGAAGATTTGGGTAGACGCGACATTGGCGTCGTCACCGAGCATCATCTGATTGTCAATAGCCAAGACGCTAATCCTCGGTCGCGTACGCGCCGAACTGGCGCCCGTGAACATCTGCGTGCGAGCCGGGTGCGCCGAAGCGTGCGCGCCACTCCGAGATCGTGTACATACAATCGTCTGTACCATCGTCGAAGACGTGGACGCTGACAAGCGGCGGGTCTTTTGCCTCGGCGCGCACGTCGTCCATCCGTCGCCGGCGGCGCCCGAGCTCACGATCCCACGGGTTACGATCCTCCATGTCAACGCGAGCCTGGTCGATCGCGTTGATGAGAATCTGGATCGACGGTCCGAAGCGCGCGATCACGCGATGGCGAGCGCCTGCCGTGATGTGTCGCTCGCCCGTCATGTAGCGCGATAGTTTGTCTCGACCACAACCCACTAGGCTAGCCATCTCGTCCGGGTCGATGCCACGGTCGATCATGATCTGACGGGCCGGCGACACGACGCGCGGCACTACGCCGCCGCCTTCGCAGCGCGGCGCTGGATCTTCGCAGCGAGCTTCGCGGCGCCACGGTCAAGGCGCACCTTCAGGTTTGCCGCGATCTTGTTCTGACCTGTTCGCTTGCGCCTACGGTTGCTCATGGTGTTCTCCCCTGGTGGTGGTGTTCGACGATCATACACAAACTGCGAACACCCGGCAGGACGCGAATCCTGCCGGGTGCGAGTCGCCTAGAGGGAGGGTGAGGCGCCTGCATACAGATTACCCGCCGCCCGACTGCTATCGTCACTCCGCGGGCGCGTCGCCTGTCCCCGTGGTGGTGGACGGCGGCGCGCCCACCTTCACGATCAGGCCGATCGCAGCGCGCGTCAGACCAACCGTGTCGCCGATCGCCTGGAGCGTCATGCCGGGTGCTGCCTTGCGGATCAGATCATCCCGCTGCCGGCGTTTCTCCTGCACCAGATACTCGGCGTCGAGCAGCGCGTCAGCTGCTTTGTAGAGGTTAGCCTCGATGATGGTTCTCATACTGCTCTCCTGTCTGGTTTGATTGCTCGCGTCTGCACCACGGCATACGCACGCGCTTCCGGCAGGTAGTCGAACTCATGTCGCCGATCACGCTCAACGACGACATAGCCGCCACGATCTGTCGCCCACAACTGCACGACAGGATCGATGGTCGAGGACACGTAGATTAGGGTCGCGCTCACGATGGCATTCCCGTGTACCAGTCGTCAGGATGCAGAGGCTCAATCCAGCCCTCTGGTCGATATTCATTCGAGAACGAGAACGGTGTCCGGCAGAGAGGCTCGCCGAGTGCGTCGAGCGCGTTGGAGATGTTGCGCTGGATGTCGTGCAGCAATTCGCAGGCAGAGTCTTCGCCGCACTCGGAGAACTCGTGCATCTGATCGATCATGGCTGACATGTCCCAGCGAGCGCATTGGAGGTGGTGGGCTGCGCTCATGTTAGACCTCCTCGCCATTGTGGATGGCGGTGTTGGTAGAGTTGATTAGCGCGATTGCTGCTTTATTTTTGAGGTTGCGTCCGACGTAGACCTCCTCGCCATCGATCTGGCAGTAGACATCGAACCGGATCTCATGGCAGTTTGAGAAGTTGATGGTGCAGTATCCGTGGATCCCGACGGCATCGCTGCCAAGACGACAGAGTGCTTTCACGTCTAGGTCATCCATCGCGAAGATGGTGGTCGGGGCTTTTTGCGTGGTGGTCATTTCGATCTCCTGTGTGGTGGTGGCGGTTGCCATGTCCAAAAGATAAGGCATAAATATCCCCGTGTCAAGTCCAATTGACAAACTGGTATAGACAGTCGGGGACGCCGAAGCGTACTATCCACCACGCGGCACACGCCGCAAGCCAACATCTACACAGGGAGTTCAATGATGGCAAATATCGTGAGTGCAGAAGACATCCTCGGAGGGGGCGGCGAGCCGTACCTGTCGCTCGAAGACAAGGCGGCGCTGCACAACTCGCAGACCGCTTTTTACATGGTCAATGCCGTGGCAGAGCGCGAGGGAACGTACGGCCCCCAGACGATCTTCACGATCAAGGCCAAGGGCATGGAGCCTTCCATGCTGGCCTTCCAGGCGTCCGCGTCCCGCATCTCGCAGGCACGCAACGTCCTGAACGCGATCGCGCAGGGCGCCGATGCAATCGGACCGTGCTACCTCGGTCGCTGGGAAGCCAACGGAAAGAGCGGGTGGCAGATTACGTTCAACCCGACCACGCCGATGACGATCCCGGCAACCCAGCAGCAAGCCGCGCAGGCTGCAACCACGGAACGCGTCGCAGCCGTCACGGCTGATCTCGTCGATAGCGATATCCCGTTCTAGTGGCGAATGAAGTCGCGGTGCGCGTCGGCGGTCTTACCGTCGGCGCGCTCCAGAACATCGCGGAGAACCGGCACGTCATCACTTCGGATGGGGAGCTGCTCGACGTTACTCTCGCCACCGATGATGATCTGGTGATCTGGTCGATCGTGACGCAACGGCTCCGAACGCTTGCGCGGAACATCGAGCAGGGGGTCAATGCCGAACTCGCTGACCGCGTGCGCCGAACAGGCGGCGCGATCACGACTCCGCAAGGCAAGGCATCGGAGACAATCAGTCGCGGGTCGGTGTCGGGCATCGCCTCGGCACAGATCCGCGAACTGCTGGAAGCGGCTGCGGCTGACGGGCTAATCCCGTGGGAAGCCGTTGACAACGTGGCTCCCCTGGTCGCGCACGTCACGCCACAGAAGGCGTGGCAATACGCCGAGGATGCGCCCGAGGAGATTCGGGAGCAGCTCGAAGCGATGATCCCGGCGAAGCGTCGCACAATCAAAGTCGACGAAGCGCCGGCATGAGCAAGCGTGCCGTGAAACAATTTCCTCTGGAGTGCATGGATG
>Ga0181356_1000891_pt1 | contig 13087 bp, 22 predicted proteins | sample Fa13VDMM110SN_FD_130104 | JGI IMG/M metagenome (GOLD analysis project Ga0181356, IMG submission 130104) | Freshwater viral communities from Lake Michigan, USA - Fa13.VD.MM110.S.N | ecosystem: Environmental > Aquatic > Freshwater > Lake | place: USA: Michigan | collected 2013-09-24 | reverse complement strand
GTCTGGTACGAGATCGAGATCGATGAGTGGGGGAACTTCACGTTTCCCGACCCTGGTTCCCTCGGCGAGTTGGACCACTTCGCTGCCCGCGAGTTGGACGACATGCGCGAGTTCCTTAGGGCCCGTGATGCCGTCGTTCGCAAACTGACGCCTGTCAGTGCGCGCTACGGCGACACGCTCTCAGCGCTTCACGCAAAGTACGGCGGGATCATGGTCGACAACCCGGTGTTTGAGGAGGTTCTCAAGTCCCACGTTGAGTGCGTGCAGCTCGCGGCGCGCTTGCGGATGACGTCGTACGATGCGGTTGAGTTTCTGCTCGACGGCATCGGACCCGACGGTGTTGACCTCGTGCTCGCGGTAGCGGCTCAGGTGACGGCAACGAAGGCGGAGTAGTCCGCGGAAGGGGTAAGGGCAGGAAGCCGTTACCTCTTTCTTTAGCTTTTTTACCCCCTTCTTGTTAGGTGGAAAGTACGGGCCCATAGCTCAGCGGTTAGAGCAGGTGGCTTATATCCACCCGGTCCCCCGTTCAAGTCGGGGTGGGCCTACCACTTGGGATCACATGACGTGTCCAGACTGCGGAAAGAAGACTCGTGTCGTCAACTCCAGAACGCCCGATGAGCCGAACGGCTCGGGGCCGCTCATCCGCGAGGCAAACAAGGTAGCGGGCTGGTACACCCAGGACATCATTGCGCGCGAACGACGCTGCACCTGCGGCAATACCTTCTTCACCGTCGAGCTGTCTGTGTCTGACCTCAACAAATTAATTGAGGAGAAACAGGGCATAAGTAAGTAGCGGAATCCACCGCTATGTAGGAGTGCCAATGACGTTCGCAGAATGGGAAGAGAAGTACAAGCCGGTCTCTATCGTAGAGAACGAGCTGTTCAGCCAGGACTACGCAGAGTTGAAAGACCCGCGCTGTGCGGACAATTGCAGTAATTTGTGGACGGTGATTGAGGCAGACAACGGAGATTGGATCATCTCCAACGGCTTCCATCTGGTAAACCGTGTCGGGTACATCCTGACGGAAGTGATTTGGGAAGGCGAAGAGTTCCTTGAGGTGATGTACTTGCTGGATAGCGAGTGCGGCGAGCACCGCCGCGAGGAGGAAGAATGAGGAACTACACGGCGTCAGAGCGCGCACTCATCGCGCTGGGGGCGGCGGCCGGCAAGACCGCGGACGAGATCAATGATGTGTTGAAGCGGGATGCGACGAAGAGCGGGGGCACGTTCCGCCCAGTCAATGCGTCGTCGTTGGAAATGGCCAGTCGGTATCCGACGACAAGCGCTGCGGAAGCATCGGCGCTCTGGGACCACGTCCTCCACCCGAAGTCGCTGGGTGACGCGCGACGTGAAGAAGAGAAGTGACGGTAGAACCTACACTTCCTGACTGCCCATACTGTCAGTCCCCCGTTCACGTCTACCAGGAGCATCCCGACCACCGGGGCTGGTACGCGGAATGCAGCTCGCCGCAGCAGTGCGTGAGGTATTGGACAAGTTTCAGCCGCGAAGAAGCGGAGAAGGTTTGGAGAGAGATTGTGTCCAAAACACCAGCGACGGTACGCGGTTTGCGTAACCGCAAGGAGGAATAATGAGTACTGACAAAAACATGAGCAGTGTGGCCCTTTGTGCCGCTCTTGATTTCTTTGATGACTGTACGGTTCCTGTTCTCCAGTGGCTCGCAAGTGGGCCGTTGGAAAGGCAGGAAGATTACATCCAGGCGTGTGCTGCCTACGCGGGTAATGCTTACGCAGACTTCAGCCTGCGTATGCAGCCGCACGTTGCCTACGACCTATTTAACGACGCGCATTACTTCATCTTCAAGCAGGACAACAACGGCACATGCATTGTTGCCGGGGAGCATTTGCCGAAGTTCCCTGTGCGAGATCTGCTGTAGTGCAGGACACTACGCCTTGGTTGGTCATTGCGACGGACGGCTCTGCGCCGCCCAGCACGATGCGTATCCGCTGCAATAACTGCGGAGGCGTTTACGACGTTTTGCTCCCGATCCCGGTCAGTCAGCTGACACAAGTTCACGACAGAATCAAATCAATTCACAAGGGATGCAAGGTACATGACCCAGTTACAGGCTCTGGCTCTGCGGGCAAAGCAGGCAAAGAAGTGGAAGTGGATGCCGGCGATGCGCTGGATCGAAAGCCGTGACATTGGAGATGTTTTCGGACGGGTAGCCGATCTTAGGCCGCGCGACGGGTCCGATGTACGTCCCGCCGCCCTGCCGGATCTTGAAGACCCTGCGACGATGGGGTGCCTGCTTGCATTGGTGCGGCAGGCTTGGCGTCGCCCGACTGTGTACGTGCGACAGTCGAGTACGCGTCGCGCAAGCGACGGAATCGTGGCTTGGGAGGTCTGTGACCTCTGGTTAGACGCAGAAGCCTGCAAGGCGCTGGGTGTTGACCGCGAAGGAAGTGTTGGGAGCTGGGGACACGCCAGCGAGGTTGAAGCACTTGTATTTGCCCTGGAGAACGCACCATGACCATCGATATTACCGCTATGCGCGCCAGCCTCTCCGCGTTCACCGGCTACGGCGCGGTTGAGGTCGAGTCCTACCGGCAGGACGTTGGGGCGCTCCTGGATGCTCTGGAGGCCGCCAACGCCGAGATTGAGCACCTGCGCGCCACGGTTGCTGCCCTGCGGGCGTCCGTGCCCCCTGTGTACCCGTCCGACTACGGGCATGAGGTCTGGTCCACAGCGATCCGCGACGCCGTCGCCGCCGAGCGCGCGGCCGTGGTGGCGTGGCTGCGAAACGAGGAGCGGTACAGGCTGGCAAATGCCATTGAGCGCGGCGAGCACGGCCGCGAGGAGGAAAAGTGAACATCAACGAACGCTTTGAAAGGCTGGACGGCTTCATCGCAGAGAACCGGCTCGTCCGCAAGATGTGGGGCGACGGACAGGAGCGCGCGTGCCTGCTCCTCGCGCTGGCGCCCGAGGTCGGGGCGAAGGGCGTCGTGTCCCGGTGCCCGGCCGACGTGATCCCGGCGTGGCTGGCGCACCTCACGCCCGACCTCGATGACTGCGGCACGGAGGCCGCGTGGCCTGCGATGGTCCGCCGGTACGCATCTGTCGTCCGGCGCGGCGCGGAGACGCTGGACGACGCCGGGTGGCGGCGCGTCCTCGCCCGCTTCCTGATCGCGGTGCTCGCAGAGGCGACCCCGCGCGACGCGTCGGGCTCTTGCCAGCGCGTCGCGGCGCTGTGGTCGTGCGTCCTCGCGGGAGACGAGCCGGGCGCAGAAGAGTGGACGGCTGCGTGGACGGCGCGCGGGGAAGCGGCGCGGGCGGCGCGCGGGGAAGCGGCGCGGGAGACGAGCCGGGCGCGGGCGGCGTCGCAGGCGGCGGCGCGCGGGGAAGCGGCGGCAGCGGCGTCGCGAGTGGTGGCGGTAGTGGCGGCGGCGTCGCGGGCGGCGTCGCGGGCGGCGTCGCGGGCGGAAGCGACGGCGTCGCGGGCGGCAGCGGCGTCGCGAGTGGTGGCGGTAGTGGCGGCGAGGGAGGTAGCGGAGGCGGCGAGGGAGGTAGCGGAGGCGGCGGCCTGGGACCGGATCACCGGCGCGCTCCTCGACGCCATCGAGATCGAGTGCGGCGTGAGCCGCGAGGAGACGAAATGACCGACCAACAGATCGCCCTCTCCCGCCGCGCCGTTGCCTGCAAGGGCTGGCGCTGGGTGCCGGGGATTCGCTGGATCGTGTCTCGCGTCGCCCCGCTGGAGGACTACGCCGGGCGCATCGTGGACGGCGGCCGGCGCGCACCGGACGGGCCGGGGCTCCCCGACCTCACCGATCCGGCGACGGCCGGCGCGCTCCTCGCGCTGGTGCGTGACGCATACGCCGACGCGCGAATCACGGTTGTCCCCCGTGGCGCGCGTGTATGGGCCGTGGTGTATCCCGGTTGGCTTCACATGAAGGCAATCGCTATGGGTAAGACCGAGGCCGAAGCCCTCGTCGCCGCGCTGGAGGCCGCGCCGTGACCCTCTGAAGTATTTGGATGTAAAGACTGGCACTATGCCAGCCTTTATTTTATGTGGCGGACATGCCAGACACCCTCCACATCCGACAGCGCCACCTAAAGAAAGAAGACTTCGAGCACAAGACGTTCTACCCAGGCCACATACGGGTAGACCTTGCCGAAGCCTGTGACTGCATTGACCAGTTGCGCGTGCAGTTGGCTGATGTCTTGAAGGCGCTGGAAAACGGCGCGGACGACGACATCTGGCCTATCGGCTGCACGCCGGGCATGGCGGTGGAGAAACTTGTAGCCCGCGTTCGTGACGCGGAGTGGAAAGTCATTTGCCATGAAAAGGAGAACACATGAGCTGGGATGTTGACCAAGTTGAGTTCTACGAAACCTTCGCAGAGATCGAAGCAGACCGGGGAATTGAAGACGCAAAAGCATGGGCCTGGTCCGCCTTACACTGGACGCAGCAGGAACTCCGGCGGGTAGATGCGCTGGGTAAAGATGCGCAGCAGCCGGTCATAAATACTACGGAGGACAGTGTGTCAACTACCCCTGAGATGGTCAACCATCCGAGGCACTACAACCTTGGCAAGTTCGAGGTCATTGACGTGATTGAGGACTGGAAGCTGGACTTCCACCTTGGCAACACGGTGAAGTACATCGCCCGCGCGGGGCACAAGGACAGCGTCCTTCAGGATCTGAAGAAGGCCCGTTGGTACCTTGACCGGCGTATTGCACAGCTTGAGAAACAGGAAAAGGAAACTAAATGAACCGCGAAGAACTCATCACGAAGTATGGGAATGGCACGACCATCCCTGTTCTTGACCACGGGCACGTGACGCTCGTTGACGTAATGGGCGGTGATGAGCGCATCGAGCAGGTTGCGCGACTGTCCTACCAGAAAGGTACGCGCAAGGTGTCCGAAACTCGGGGCCTGCTGCGTTACCTCTTGCGGCAGAGACATTCCAGCCCGTTCGAGCAGGCCGTGATTACGCTCGACATGAAGATGCCCATCTTCGTGGCGCGTCAGCTGGTACGTCAGCGCACGCAGAGTTTGAACGAGTTGAGCGGCAGGTACTCGGTGCTCCCGGAAGAGTTCTACGTCCCCCTGCCCGAGAACATCTGCTATCAGTCCACGGACAACAAGCAGGGACGCTCTGGCCCTCTGCCCGAGGAAGAAGCTTGGCAGCTTCAGAAGCAGTTGCACGAAGAGGCAGAAGAGACCTTTGCGTCATACCGCCAGTTCCTTGAGGCTGGGGTTTCGCGCGAGACGGCACGCATCAACCTTCCGCTCTCGACGTACACGCAGTGGTGTACGACGATGAATCTTCACAACCTGCTGCACATGCTTGCGCTGCGGCTTGACCCGCACGCGCAGTGGGAGTGCCGTCAGTATGCGGAGGCCATCTGGAAGATTGTGAAGGATTGGTGCCCGATCACAGCGGAAGCGTTTGAGGATTTTGTGCTTGAAGCGGAAACGTTCTCCAAGCAAGAACTCATGGTTGTTCGCACAATTCTCGGCAGCGAGCACCTTCGTAATGCAGTGTTACTTACTGCCGAAGGCCCGAACTGGTCGGAACGAGAGAAGAAGGAGTTCCTCAAGAAGCTGGGTATTTTGGAATGACGCCAGACGACATGATTGGGCTTTCCCGGCGCGCCATCGCTTGCAAGGGGTGGCGGTGGCTTCGGGGCATGCTTCGACAGGATGACTACCGCTACGTCAGCAGCGGGGTGTGGGCGCGGTGGTCAGATGTGCATTCCCTCGCCACAGCCCTGCACGCTCCTGGTCAGCTGCCCGACCTGACCGACTCCGCCACGCGGGGGTGTTTGCTCACACTGGTGCGAGAGGCGTGGAGTGACCCTCAGATGTACGTCGCTGGCCGGGGCTTGTGGGATGTCGTCAGCAACCTCTCTGACGAGGAGGTGACGCTGGGCGCAAGGAGCGAAGCCGAAGCCCTCGTCTCCGCGTTGGAAGCAGCTCCGTGAAGCAGAAGCACCTTCAAGCCCACGTTGAAGTCTGCCTTGTCATCTCCAAGCTCTCAGGATGCCCACGTCGTAAATTCGGCGCGGTGATCATCAACCCAGAAAGAAATACCATCCTCGCGACCGGGTACAACGGTGCCCCTCGCGGGGGTGGTTCTCTTTGTGGGGGAGAGGAGTGTCTGCGCGACACGCTCTGCGTCAAGAGCGGTACGCAGACGGAGATCGGCTGCCACCATGCAGAGATGAACGCAATCACTAACGCTGCGGCTGACGGAATCCGGACAGCTGGAGCGTGGATGATTGTGAGCGGAGAGCCCTGCGTGATGTGCGCGAAGCTATTGCACCACGCGGGGATTGAGAAGTTGATCTGCGTGCTCGGAGGATTTGTAGGGGGCGGAGACGGCCCTACCTATCTTGCAAGGCACGGAGTTGCGGTTGAGTACGTTGACGGACCACAAGACCCCAGGAGTCTCACATGAGCGAAACGAAAAAGCCCGACGCACCTTGGCAGCAGCTCCCTGGAAAGATGAAGCTGGATTTGTGGAGCCCGTCTCGCAACGAGATCCGTACGATCGGAACCTTTGGCTGGGTCTGGCAGGAAGGGAACAGCCTTCTGGCGGGTCCAGGTCCAGAGTTTGGAAACGCAGATCCTGCAAGCCGGGTCGTTGCACGCAAGACTGACGATCTGTGGTGGCCGCTTGGCGCAGACGGCAAAACCCTGACGGAGCCGGGCTACAGCGACTTCGACGTTCAGCCCGCCGACCCTCTGCGCTTCAGCCTTGCTGACCTTGTCGAAGCAGCCTCGCAGCTTTGCGGAACCGGGGAGGACAGCGAATACAACCGCGCGTTGATCGACCTTGTCGAGCTGATGATTAAGGATGGCGGGTTGGTCCTGACCCGCCGCAAGCTCGTACTGGGCCTGCTCGGGTTTGCGGAGGACGGCGAATGATCCTCTCCCACGACAACGAAGAGGATGAGCCCAAGGAGCAGTTCGAGTAGCCGAAGGGAAATGTTGCCAATAGGCAGCATTTCTATTAGCTTACTAATGAACGGAGGAAAAGATGCGCGGGATGCGTTGTCCCAAGTGCTCAAGTGCCACGATATCTGGCAGCGAGTACATGAACATGAAGTGGTCTTCAACTGCCCCGGACTGCAAGGTTCACTGCATGATGTGCGGGTTTATCCTGTACGGAGATCAGGCACGGCACTTCATGGCTACTTCAAGACAAGCCGAACTTGCGCGTGTTGAGAAGGCGCAACGCTTTGAGGAAGAGTTGCGCGTAGCGCAACTGCACAGGCTGACGCAACTTCCTCCGCCTCCGGCCGTAATTATTGTGCCACTGGCGTTTCTCGCTCCCACAGAAATTACGAAGTGTGCGTGGCATAAGTGCCTGGAGCCAAAACGCGCTAATTCAATCTACTGCTCAAGCAAGTGCCGAGTTTCCAAGGCGCACGCAAATGAGTGGGAGCGACGTAAGGCCGCCAAGAGGGTGAGTGCAGACATTTCTTCCGTACAGGGAGTTTCATCAGACCGCGCGAGTGCTTGACGCTCGCCGCTTGGGTAAGCAGCGCGTTGAGACACTCCAGATTCTCAACGCACTTTCTCGTGAGAACTACGGCTGGCAAAACCATCCGGCAGTAAAGATGTGGCGAGGACACGAGCAGATGCTGGCCGAGTACGGGCTGAGCATTTGCGTCGAGTGGAAGGAACGGGGCTACAAGGACACGTGCTACGAGAAGATCACCGATCTTCTTTGCGCATTCCCTTCTTCCACGCTGACGGAGCCTTTTTGGCTCAGCAACATCGAGCTGCATATTTCTCATCGCTCGAACCTTGTGCGGAAAGATCCAGAGTATTACAAGAGGTTCTGGCCAGACATTGACGGAGACCTACCGTACGTCTGGCCAGTCTAAGGAAGCGTGGCCGAGTGGTTTAAGGCATCGGTCTTGAAAACCGTCGTAGTCGGAAGGCTACCGTGAGTTCGAATCTCACCGCTTCCGCCACCTTGAACCGGCGCTACCCATGCGTCGGTTCTTTTTTAGGAGGCAGTCATGCGAAAACTTGGAATGCTCGTCGCACTTGCTGCGGCAGTGTCGTGGGGGTTTGTCTACGCCACGACACAGGAAGTTGTAGACCGCCTTCCTCCAATTGCGACACTCGCGATGATTTATTGGTTGGGCGGAATTGCGCTGTTGCCCGTAGCCTTTTGGCACGGACCAGCAATTGTTGCCGACGTAGTGCAGAACCCCGGCCCGGTAGCCATGCTACTCATATCTGTCGTTGTTGCAGAGTTCTTCATCATCTGGTCTATCCAACTACTAGGTGGCGTTGACGCGGGCCTGGTAGAAATTTCGTACCCCTTATGGACTATGCTGTTCCTCTACCTATTGAAAGACCAAAAACCATCGGTAGAGACTATCGCCGGCGCGGTTCTCGTAGGAGCCGGACTTCTCCTACTTGCGCGGAAATAGGCGTAATCAGGGCATAAGTTCCTGAGGGTAAACTATGTGCGGTACATTGATCGCGTGCAACTCTCTTCACTCGGACGGCCACAGTGACAAAACTGGAAGAACTATTTGATAGGCATGAGCGTAAGACGCCACTTACGGACGACGTTGAGAAGGCGTACCTTCTTGAGTATGTGAAGCTCATGAAGAAGACCGGTGCGGCAGAAGCATTGGCGCGCGAGGTTCACTTTCTCCTGAACACTCCGCTCCGGCGGATGCAGGATTCTCTGCTGCGAGTTGCTGCGGCGCTCCGGGCATACGCCTCTGAGAAAGAGAGGACGATCTGGAACGAAGGTGCGCCGGAGGAGTTTTCCGTAGGCTGTGTTGTCTGTGAGTGGGAGGACGGACACACGGATACCGCCAGCACGCATCACTACGTAGACGGTACGTCGGCCTGGATCCCACAGGGCGTAAAGTCCGCAGACGTGGAAAAGTCCTACCGCCACGCTCGTGTGACGCGGTGGCGTTGGGCTGGGCCTGAAGTACCCGCACCCGACTCTGCTGTGCGGATTTGGAAATGGTGGGAAGCACCCGGCGAGCTGCGCGCTCTTTCGACCCACGGCGGAGACGAAGACTGGGTCTGCCTCGTCCCTAAGGAGATGGTGGGCGATTACCTCCCGTTTGTGGATGCCCTTGGTGTGTGTCGTGTTAGCGAGCACACGCTTACGGATGGACGTAAGGTGTTTATCGGAGCACACGCCTAACGGCGACAGATGACGTGAAAAGCCGCCGCAAGGCGGCTTTTCTTTTAGTCATAAGACTTTGCATGGAACTACTTCTCGAACACGAAGAGTTGCGCGCAGTTTTGCTGAAGCATTGGAAAGATACGGGCGTCGCCATTCCGGAGTCCGCACGTTTGGTTGTTCGTTGCAACCACAAAACAAACACCGTCCGGGCGGTTATCGTCACGGACAAGGAGAGGAAGTATGCCCGTTGAAAAGGTGTGGCGGTGGTGGGACGAGGCCCCGTCCTCGACCGTCTTGAAAGACGCGTCAGCGCAGGAGTACCTGCTGCGGCTGACAGAGTACGTGCGTAAGTTCTACGGACTTACGCGTAGGCACCCGCCCGTGGGGTTCCTGTTGAAGGTGGATGGGGGGGTGACCGTCGTTCCGGACCTCGAAGAGATGCCGCAGATGGCATGGGGGCCGGCGCTGATTGCCCTCTCCGTCCAGGAGGGTGCGGAGTACCACGCACTCGTCTGCGAGGCGACTGTCGCAGTGATGCGCACTGAGGCTGAAGCTGCCAAGGTAGCGCGCGGGGCTATCCCCGTGGCGGGGTTGCAGGGTGCTCGGGAGGGCGTTCTGGTCGTGCTCCGCAGTACCAATGCGGAAACGCAGCAGATGTTTTTCCTGCCGCGCATCAGCCCTACCGAGCTGGGCGAGATCGAGTCACCGACTGATGGGATTGAGGCGGTGAACTAATCGAACGGCACCCCCGGAAGGGTGCCGTTCTTTTAGCTATCAGCTGGACGCAGTCTCAGGAAGGATAACGTCCATCGAGCCCTGCTCAAGTTCCTGTGTGTCGTTATTCCCTGAGACACCCGTAAGGACCAGCTGAAGCGATCCCTGAACGGTAAAATCAATCGGACTTGCAAAATTACGAGAGATGCTCGTAGCAAACGTGTTTGTTTGGCGGTGTGCGACAAGGTTTGCGGTGACGTTCCTCGTAGGGTTAGCTCCATTCGTGGCAATGAGCATTACGAACTCACCCACTGTGTAGCCGCCCGGGTGTGACGTGAAGGTTGGGCCCTCGACCATCAATACACCCCCAAACTTTAAGGAGAGCTTGAAGGTGTTGTTATTTGTTGTAACGTCGCGAAGCGCAAACTTCACACGAACCTGCGTTCCGGCATCGTTGAGGAAGTTTGCGTTCACGGTCTCGGAGAGCAGTACAGTGTCTGCGCTTTGAGTAATCGTAAACGGAGATGGAACTGTTGGAAGGGAACGAAGGTTGCCGCCTACGCGAAGCACCTCGGCACCTGCACCAATTCCAATACGGGGAGGCTTTTGATCGGCGGCAGACAGGGAGTAGATATCCCCGTAGTTCGTCGTCTTTACGGGACGAGACGCATTCCCGATAGTGAAGCTTTCCGCCGCGCCTGTAACGTCGAGGTTGAGGTAGTTACCTGCCGAAGCATCGGTAATCTTCCACGCGTTTGTCGATGCGGCAGGGGCAAGCACCATCTGGTCTGTGAGGGAGTACTTGGTGTACTTGGTGTAGTACGTAGTGCTGCCAAAATCAAACGTCTGGGCTAAAGCATCGAACCCCATCAGAACGTTGTCATTAGACTTTACGGAGTAGTTCCCGTTGCCAAACAACTTCTGGCGCAGCCCAGTCTGCAAACCCATTGTCGTGTTGCCGTTGGAGGCAACAGCATCGGTCGCAATAAGGACATCGTCAGTGAGCGCGTCGATAACGCCTACCCACGACAAATTACCGGAGCCATCGCTAATTAACGCCTGCCCAGCGGTGCCGTAGCTACTCGGCAGGTAGAGCGAGAGATCAGTAGCAAGCGAGGCGTTGGACAGAAGCGACATTGAGCCGGCAGCGCCAGAGGCGGGCAGCTTTAGGCTCGGCGCAACGAGCTGGGATGCGTCTGGACGATTGTAAGACATGCTCGCTCCTTAGATGATGTACCAGTTCTGGTTGAACACAAATGTAAAAGCTTTCCAGTTGGCGCTCAGCAGAACGGAAGCTGCGCCGTCAATGAGCACACCGCCCGCGGCAATCGTCACATTATATGTACCCGCGTTGCCCGCAACGTCCTTGACCACCACAGTCTGGCCGGCAACCGGGTTTGCCGGGAGCGTGATGTTGCGAGTGCCAGCCCCAAGCCCTGAGTTGGGGTTGTACAGACACACAGACGCGTTGTTCGGGATGAGATGAGTATTGGGCAGCGGTCCGCTTGCAGAAAATACGTTCAGCGCATTGACAACAGGACCGAGGGTGACACCGACGGTTCCCGTGCCCCTGGAAAGCAACACGGGGGCTGGATAAGTTGCCGAGGGGTCAACGTAAACATCGACCTCTCTAGCGGCGGCTACATCAAGGAACGCAATGGAACCGTCAATACCGCTGTTGATCCTTGTCCCTGGGCGCAGGTAAACGCTCCCGCCATCGAGGTCGCCCGGACCCGTAGCAGCTCCGCCGACAAGCTCGATACTCGTGCCTGCTGTAGCAGCCGCACCTACCGCACCTTCAAGACGCACACGCGTAGCTACTGCATGCTTGATGGCAAACAGCCCATCGCCCGATAACTTCTTGAACGCGAGCAAAGAGGCCGGCGTGGCACCTGCCGTAAGCTCTATCGGATCACTCGCGCTACCAAGGACAATAGTCCTGCCTGCATTGTACGCGGCCTGTAGAGTATCAGCGGCAACGGCGGGATTGCTAATGTCTACCGGTGTGCCCGAGCTGGGAGGGACGAAGTAGAGGTGACCCAGAGTAAGACCGCCGGTCCCGTCCGACACAAACACCGCACCCTCAGTGCTGCCGGTTGTGGGAGCGTCCGCTTCCTCAAACACAATAGCGGTAGGGTCAATGATGCCGGGGATGGTCAGCTTGCCTGTTATGCCGTCGTACTCAAACGGGAGCGTAGTGCCGATACGCAGCACCTCATCGCCAATGGTCTTGAGGACAACTGAGTTCGTCCCAACTGCCGCCATGAGAACAAGACCGCCGTCGTCCCCTCCCGCTGTTGCGGCGCCGGGCGTAACTACGACACTTCCGCCGTCCGTTAGCGTGCCTGAGTCACTGCTTGTGCCCCCAAGCAACAACAGGTTGCCTGCGATACCCGACCCACTTTCGCCAGTAATATGGTCGCCGTCGGAAAGGACAATATCCGTTCCGCCGGTCGTATTACCGAGGACTAACGTAGCCGCCAGATCCTCGCCACCCGCACCGCCAGTGGTAAGGTCGTACTCAACGCCCGCGTCATTCTTTGCGTACGCCTTTCCGTCAGTCTTGGCGTAGATCGCCAGCTTGCCGGAAGACGGAGTGGTGGGAGCTACGCTTTGCTCAGTAAGGACCAGCTTGCTCATGGGAACCTCAAAGGATTAGAAGGTCGCTATTATCGAGGAGTTCGACAGTAATGCCATCCTCAATCTCGAACTCTTCGTGGGATATTACAACTTGATTAGGGCCGACAACGGCACTTACATCGGCGTACTTGTTGTGGACATGGAGCGAAGGGGCCGCCGCCGCGCCATACGTTTGGAACCAGCGGCCGCCGGTTGATGTCGGCTGGATGATCTCAGGGGCGGACTCGGCATCCGTGGCCTGCCGGTCAAAGGCGTAGGTAGACTTCTCCGACTCGACGTAGATGATTGTCTTGTCGATGATGCCCGTCGTAGACAACTTGCGCAGTGCCGCAAGGTCTACAACAGGAGCTGCAAGTCCGACGACAGAACCTCGCCGGCGGGTCGAGTAGATCCTCATGTGGGGATGATCCGTGCTGCCCAGGCAGTGAGGACAAAACTATCCACGGGGTTCAGCACCTGAATGTACAGACGCTCAAGCCCGAGACTCTCGACCGTGAGGACGGTGCTCTCCGTAATCACGTTGATCGGGGATTCCCCGGCGTGCCAGTTCCCCGTGATCGAAGACCACCACCAGAGCTGGATGTCTGACGAC
>Ga0181356_1000890_pt1 | contig 13092 bp, 21 predicted proteins | sample Fa13VDMM110SN_FD_130104 | JGI IMG/M metagenome (GOLD analysis project Ga0181356, IMG submission 130104) | Freshwater viral communities from Lake Michigan, USA - Fa13.VD.MM110.S.N | ecosystem: Environmental > Aquatic > Freshwater > Lake | place: USA: Michigan | collected 2013-09-24 | reverse complement strand
TGCAATCGAAAGTGTCATGCTTATAGCTTGACTGACCTACACCATAACCAAGTGCAAGTGCAAGAGATAGATCAAGAATAATAAAAAACAAAAACACGACAGGATGATCACTGCTCATTTCACACCTCTTGTTCTTACTTGTGATAGATTATTTGGTAGACGCTTTATGGCCGGGTGGAGTCCTGCCGCCCTATTGAAAGCGACCCAGCTATTGTCAAATGGTACGCCTTCAATCATAAAATGATCAAAATGCTCCCTTAGTAACTTCGGCTGGTAGCTTAACAACACTTCTCGAATCAACTGTTACCGCTGCTTCTTTTACAGAGATTTTAAAGGGCATCTTAAAAAGATGCTCTATCTTTACCCTTCCTGCATTTGGAAGAGCCTCTGATGAAAAATCATACTCTTGAACTATCTCAATGATCTTTGAGAGATACTCGGTAGTGTCGCCTCCCTTTGACGCTTGGAATACCCAACAATATCGCCTTCTGCTAGAGGCTGGTTATATGGATCGTGTATCATTTCGGCTACCTTAATTGGTAAAGGCAAAATTTGGACCTCTGTTTTCTGGATTTGTCATTGAAATAAATACATGGGATGGGACAGTATAACCTACCTGTTGAGCGCGGGGAAGAATCTTATTCAGAAAGGCCCTCGTATCGCTATTGTCTGACATTTATTCGGCCCCATTTAGCAGTCGATAAAGACGGCTGCCGACTGGAATCTCAATCTCTTCAATTTCAAAGTCGGTTTCTTCGCATTCCTCACTAAGGAAATTGACGGACTTAGCCTTTTCGATAAGATGTGGAAAGTTATTTTCGCAAATTTTAATACACTCTTCAAACCATTCTTTTCGAATTTTTCTTTGAGTCTGCAACACCATGGAGTCAATGAGGGCCCTTCTATTTGGCGTTCCCGGAGGATAAAGAATTACGGCCTCTTTTTCTCCCATTGGCCTATTATCAGGGCCAAGATTAGGATACTTGGGACAGATTTCAATAAATAGATTCCACTCTCGGGCGGCTTCCTTCTTACTTTCGATGTAAGCAACGGCCTCAGATCGATCAAGATAAAACCGCTCATTGTAATGGTACCTATCGCTATACTCGCCACCAGAAGTCACCACCATATATCCGTGGATTGTGTCCATTTTATGATCCTTGTTTTGCAGCTATTTTCTTCGCAGTTAGCGGACTATCCCGCCCCGCCCATAACCTAAACACCACGGCACACCTGTCAAGCCAATAAGTTATTGATTTTACTCATAAAAATAACTGCCAATAACTTCCTCATTTTTAGCCCCCAGGCCGCTTCGACTGTAGAGCGAAAACCGCAGCTGTTTCTGCTACTTTTGTTTCACAAAAAGAGGTTAACATGGATAAGGCAAATCTGAGACATCTTTTTATTACCAAGCGCATGACAAAGAAAAGGATTGCGGAAAAACTTGGCTGCTCGGAAGGTAAGGTAAAATACTTTCTTGATAAATACGAGATCACCAAGAATGAAGAAAATATAGTTCTTGATCCAACCCCAAAGACTTGTCCTCAATGTAATCAGCAAAAGCCTGGGACAGATTTCTATATGAACTCTTGGAGGGGAAAGAAGAGGCCGGGCTCTTGGTGTAAGGTCTGCGCCGCAAAAAGAAATACCACAAGATACCGAGATTACAAAAGCTTCTATGTTAATCTGAAGGGAGGCTGCTGCCAAGCTTGCGGATTTAATAAATACAATGGAGCCCTAGAGTTTCATCACGTTGACCCGGCCTCAAAGGAAGAAACAATCACCCGACTGATGAGACACCCTTCCTCTCCAGAGATTCTTTTGGAGTTGGAGAAGTGTGTTTTGGTTTGCTCCAATTGCCATAAGATGATTCATGCTGGAGTAATAGAGTGTCCGGAAATAAAGTAAGCAATTCTAGTAACTAAAGTAAGCAATTCTAGTAATTATTATTCTTATAATATGAGAAGAAAAGAAAGAATTGATTTTTTAAATCAATTAAATAAAATAGCGGCAAAAGAATGGAAACAGGCCAAACTGCCATGCAAGGCGGGGGATCTTTCTCCCGCCATGTCTGAAGCAACTATCGACTATCATTACGGAACTCTTTACAAGGGTTACGTTGATAAGTCTAACAAAGGGGTTGGTGGGGATTTTCAAAATTCTGGAGCTTTTCTCCACGACATTTTCTTCAGTCAGATGAAGCCTTACTCCAAAGAAAATAACCCAACGGGATTAGTCTCTGACCTGATTAAGGTTGAGTTTTCTAGTTTTAGCGGGATGAAGAAGGCCATCAAAGAAGAGGCTATGAAAATCCAAGGCTCTGGCTGGATCTATGTTGATAAGAAGGGCAAAATTAAGACAATAAAAAATCACGAAATCAAAAAAGATATCGTGATTCTAATTGACTGGTGGGAACATGCTTGGGCTTTGGACTATGGGGCTGATAAGGCATCCTATCTGGATAACATTTGGAAGATATTAAATTGGGATGTAATAAACTCTAGACTTGATTAACCAGACTTAGAGGGTTGTCTCCCCAAGCTCTCCATTCCATTCCCCATATTCTACTTCTGGATGCCAAAGAAAGAACTCAAACTCCTCTGGATAGAGGTCTTTTATGATGAGAAAAAAGTCTTTCTTTCTAAAGGAATTAGAAAAGTCATAATTATCATAGGTTCTGCCTACTCTGATGTATCCAGAGTAAGTATTACATCCCCAAATTATCACATCTCCATTGGAAGAAACTATTTTTGATATATACTTGTGATTATAATCACGGGTCATAACAAAGATCGCTTCCTCGTCCCACCAGCGAAATTGACTTGTTTGATGATGAACAGAGATCTTTTTCACTTATCACCATTAAGGTTTGGCATTAAAAGTTTTCTGAGAAAGCATACTATTGGATTCATAGGATACTTATTGGTTGCTAGACCACTATAGGTTCCAAAGCAGCCAAAAGGCGAGGTCTTTATCCAGAGGCATCATAGCTTCTAGAAAACTAGATCTTGTTAAAGAATCTTGACGGCCTCTGAGAAGTCGGAATGAAGGATTCCATGCTGGATAGTATTCCGCAGTTCCCAAAGGAGTGCCTCTGCCATCGTAAACGGAGAGCTCTATGGTTCGATGTCTTTTTGAATACCCATAACTTAGAGTGTAATTTCCAAAGTGTTTAAACATAGGGAGACAGTTATTGACGTAAGATGATAGAAGAAATCCTTCATCATCCAAAAACTGCTTGTCAGTTAGGCGGCAGTCCACAAAATCTTCTGGGGTAAGGTTCTTTGGCATCTTATATCCAGTAATCAAAATCTTCGGGATGCGAGACAAGCTCAGATTCTGAAAATTCAATATTGGAATATTTAACTCCCTCGGCTTTGAGTTCTGCTTTTCCCTTTAGGACTGCTAGCTTCTCAATTTCATCCCAGTTATACAGACCTTCTCCGTCTTGCTTTAGCTCGGTAATTGGAACTTTTACCGACTTGATGATCCTGCTTGTAACATAAAATACAATCTCAACTTCTACTTCGCCGTCCATGATACCTCCTAAATCTTTTCCAGGCTAAAGATCTGCCTGTGAAAGACCTCGCCCGGAGAAAAAGATGGGGTTACTTTTACTAACTCCAGGCCAAGACAAAACTCCAGATCTGGCTTAAAATACCGGTTACAGTATTTTACAAAGTTGGTCATTATCCTCTTTCCGCCGGTAGATGTATCAAGCAACTTTGGGAAAAACTCAGTAGAAGATTTAAAACAATACTTGGAGAGTGGAAACCAAGTTGCCCAAGTATCTGTCGGTCGATGATAGATTGCGTAATACTCTCTCATGGTCGCAATCCAATGGCCCGGTACTCTTTGCTGTGATTGGGGGTATGTCGATTACTCATTTTGATCTCCAGTCTTAGGGGATAATTTCCGCATCGTGCATAGCAGAGAGAAGCCAAGTGAAACAAACCTCTCCGGTATTAAGCTTGATTGTGACAAACTTACTTGACGTTTGTGGCAACCGCTTTGGTCCCACCACAACCTCATACTCCGTCCCATCTGTTAGATAAATCATATCGCACATTGACCCATGATTTTGCCATGCTCCAAAGGCGGCTCGTCCGCTTGGAAAACCATGAAGGCATTGATCTACCTTAGACCAGTCATAATTCTTGTGACCCTGAGACTTTACTCCGTGCTTAACGACACACTTCAAACCGGGAATTATTTCAACACTCTTAATCATTATTCCTCTTCGCACCACTTCTCAGAAGGGTATAGGCAATTATTTTATCGAACAAAAACTCTGTCTATGAAAAATCCAAAGAGCTATCCCTTTGGTCCAAAATTTCTACCGATGAGTATAAAGCTTTTCCCAAATCACCATTGGTATGGCGATTGCAAAATAACAAAAGAACCAGGGCCATGTAAACTGAGGAAAGAAATAACTTGTCGCAAAGAAAACAAGCAACGATCTAATGATTGAGTCTATAAGTTTTCCGATTTGCATTTTATTCTCCTAAATATTTGTTCATTTTGTAATTATTCTATATCTTGAGACGTTGTTGTCTCTGGTTGGGAGATTGTCGGCTCTGGGAGTCCGTCACCAAATCTGCCAAAAAGACCACATTGGCAACGATATCTTTTGCCAATTTTAGACTCCCAAGTTATAATATAAGCATTATATCCACAATTTGGACACCACTCATATTCTAATGCCAGTTCTTCATCATCACGAATTACACATGGTAATATTGGAGATCGCATCCTATTACCCTGAAGCTTTTACAATCCTAGCCCAATGATTTTGGTCTCCATCTTGATAGATGGAAATTATAGATGGAATACTCTCATCAAATACCTCTCCAATCTCAGAAATAACATACCACATTTCGTCTGAGGGGAGACGTTCCTTAGAAAGACGAGCCTCTGCCTCCTCCGGAGTATTATAGTATTTGGTGTCCACCTTAAGCGGACCGAGTGGTTTATCGGAAAAAGAAATATAATACATTGGATTACCTCTTGGTTCGCAGGGCTCTGCCCCGTCGCCCTTAGAATATAAGCACGGTTGGCAGGAGGTCAAGGGTGGGAGAAAGAAAGATTAGAGATGGAATAACCATTGATTATTTTTCAAGTAGCCAAGGATAAATTCCCCTTGTCTAATGAATTCCCTCTCTCTATCTTTCCCGGCAGCATAAGCAGCATTATCAGCAGCACGAACAGCAGCAGCATCAGCAGCATAAGCAGCATCAGCAGCATAAGCAGCAGCATTAGCGGCAGAATTAGCAGCATCAGCAGCATCATAAGCATCATAAGCAGCATCATAAGCAGCGTCAGCAGCCGCTCTCAACTCTTCCTTTGAAACAGAAGCATCATCCTCAATCCATTTTCTAACTAGAGAAAGGCAAACCTCAGCTTCGGGAAGATACTTCCTTGCATAGTTTCTGAAAGCGTAATCGGCAAACTCGGTAGCAAGGAAAACCAAGGTCTTGTGAGATATCACTCCAAGATAAACCTCTCCATCTTCTTGGATGGAGTAAATCTCGGAGTTTATGTCTAGATTCTTAGAAAGATTTAAAAGACTGACTATACTTTCAGAGCCTTTGGAGATAATCTTTAGATTCATTTAGATCTCCTGCGGTAGCTATACCGCGACCTCCATAATATAAGCACGGTTGGCAGGAGGTCAAGGGTGGGAGAAATAAATGTTGGAAGAGCTACTCGGAAAATTTAAATAATCCAACGTCGGCAACCACAATATCCCCATAGCCATGAGAAGATGAGGTTTGCCTTAGCATTAGATTTTGACTATGAGTATCTCTCCATTTTATATCATAATTTTTTAGTTCATTAAGTTTATCTAAAAGTCCTTGTAATTTAACATTTTTTATTTTATTACTTGGAAAAACAGGAAATATTTTTCCATAAGAATCAAATAATTCCACAAGAATTTCTCTTAATGATGAATCTGAATTAGAAATAAGGAGGTGGTTTTATCTCATATACTCAGTTATTTTTTGTTCTACATGTCTTTTAATATTTGCTTTTTGAGCTACAAGTTGTGCGGCAAGTGGTTTCAAAGATTCTTTGGAATCAAGAATCTTGGCGTATTTATCAAACATTGGATTAAGAGCACCGACCAATTGACCAACCACTTCAGCTTTGACAGCTATCATGATAGACTTTGCTGCGGTTTGAGCAACTGTAAGTTTCGCTAGTTGTATGGTCTTAGTAGCCTCTTTAGATAAAAATATACTGATAATAATAAAAGCAAGAGAGACAGCGGCTTGCGACCAGTTGCCCTCAAAACACTGCAAGGCAAATTTAGTACCTAGGGTTCCTTGGCTTAAAATTGGGATAGACAACCTATAAGTCTCGCCGCGAACTGAAACATCAACACTTGAGAAATCATCCATAGCATCATAAAAGTCTGCTCTAACCCTCTCAGGCAAATTGTTCCAGACTTCCCACGGCCATTCAAAGTCAGCACCCGTTGGAGCGGTAGCTTTAGCGGCGGTATACCCTGAAACTGCTGGTATCTTTGGTCTTGCGGCCCAATCTCTTTTTTCCTCTAGCTCCACGTCTGTTACTGCTAATTTATAGATAATCCTATCTAAAGCATCGGCTTCTTTGACTAGACCCTTAGAATCTAAACTATTGGCTACTTTTATTAAATTCTCTATCATATTATTCCTCAAATTAAAGGTGAATAATAATAGATAACAAAAAAGCCTTAATAATAAAAGCTAATGCTTTTTTCCCAAATGATTAAATACTTCCCTTATGTTCGCTGGCAGAGAATCTATTGGAATTATTTTTCCATCAATAGATTTCATTTGGTGCCTTATGGCTTTTTGCACTCTATGATGCCCATCTATTATTGATATAAACTCTCCTTCATTATCAACAAAGATTAGAATCGGATATCTTAGATCCGCCTTTTCTATTTTTTCTATCTCTTCTTTTTTATTATTCCAATTAAGAAGATGTGGTTCTAGCCAACCTATTGAAATCTTTTTTACTTTAATATCTTTTGTTGCGTCAAGAAGATCTATTAAGGTTGTCTTTTTGCCCTCTTCATTAATCCAATAGGTATCATGCAAACCCGCAGATTTAATTATCCGTGCCAGCTCTAATGCTTCAGTTAAATTTTTGGACTGTTTTAAAAAATAACTAAGTTTTAAAAGCTTTGATTTCATATCTTTTTTTAGATTAATAATAGAAAAAGCCTCCGCGATGTTACTCTTGGAGGCTTAAATGGTGGGATGGGTTGAATCGAACAACCGACTACCTAAGGTAACGGATTTACAGTCTGATACAATCTACCAACAATTGCAACATTCCCTCTTTCTGTTATCTTACTTTGCGTGGTGTATATTTTTATATATCATATGATAAAACTACTATTTTTTATATATGATATATGACAAAAGAAAAACTATTTGAATTGTTTATTACACAAGATTTAAGCCAAAGATCTGTTGCTAAGAGCCTAAATTGTTCACAAGCAACAGTTAGATATTTTTTAAAAAAATACAATATAATAAAGAGAAAGAGTGATAGATCCGTCAAAGACTCGGATTCTTTTGCTGAGTGTTCAAAGTGTAATAAGGTAAAACCATCTAGTGATTTTTATCTAAGAAAAACAACAAAAGATGAATTGGCAACAACATCTTGGTGCAAGATGTGTAATTCAAAAAGTGTCGTTTCTACCCAAAAAAAATCTAAATCTATTCTAGTTGCATTAAAGGGTGGCTCTTGTCAAGTTTGTAGCTTTGATGAATATGAGGGGGCTTTAGAATTTCATCATATAGATCCCGCAACAAAAGACGATAAGCTATCAAAGCTAACTAGGTCAAAGCTTTCAAAAGAAATAATAGATGAAATTAATAAATGTGTATTGGTCTGCTCTGTATGCCATAAAATGATACACGCTGGACTAAGAACTTGCCCTAGTCCAGCGATAATCAGTTATGATGTTTTAAAGTAATTTAAAGTAAAATGGTGCGCCCAGATGGATTTGAACCATCGGTGGTTGTTAAACATCGGATTAAAAGTCCGCTCCCTTCGGCCAACTCGGGACATGGGCGCAAAATTAATTAAGCAATTATCTTTGATAAGACACAAACATTATATATTTTTTTAAAAGATTCTTAAGGTGGTGGGCTTGCTCTACCAACTGAGCTACCATCCCATTTTTTTAATACTATTTGTTTTAAAACGTCGCTCCTGTGGGCCACGATCCCACAATCCCTTACGGGCGACAGATTTTCTTACCACTATAGTTTTAACTACCATTTCTGTTTGTGGTCTGGACTATACCTTAACCCTCGTCTTTCTCGTTAGGGTTCGCGCCGTCTAGTCTCTACACATTCCCGAATTTTACTTCGGTTAGCTCGGGGTTGCCTCGCATTTTATTGCAGGGGGTTCTCCGAATTTGACGCGATTCACGCTAGAAGTTTCCCTCTAAGTGCTCAATTTTATAGAAAAAGTCTGTTGCGTATGCCTACTTCCGCCAAGGAGCGATTTGTTTTGACGTTTTACTTGTACTAAGCAAGTAAATAATCTCTGTCTTTCCAGAGTGTCATTGTAATGGAGCGGGCAGCGGGGCACGATCCCGCAACATTCAGCTTGGAAAGCTGATACTCTACCAATTGAGTTATGCCCGCAAGCTTCTCTGTCTTTCCAGAGTGTCAGTTTAAATAGCTCATCATTTATTTTTATTAATAAACTTTCTCGTTCGAGACATAATTACGAATATTGCCACATAACAAATTACGAGAATCGCGATAGCAAAACCACTACTAACAAAATATATTGGGATGGTCAACAGAGAGATGTAAGATACCGCCCACGCGGCGCGGATTTCTTTACGAAGTGGATCTTCGTTTTCAGGATTCATGGTATAAACCTTTTGTTCAGCTTTATTCCTTGTGGGAGTCAATAGAATTAAGTACCTGCTTCCAAACATAATGGATTCTATCTACTAGATAACCATCATATCCCCAAATGAAGATCATTTGGTCTAATCCTTCGCTCCCATTATGCCAATGATAAAAAGGGATCTTCGTTCCATCAGGATGGATTTCTTTATAGATACTGTTCTTGTCAAATAGAATGACTACTTGTTCTGAGGGGTCGATGGTAACGACGCCTGTATCACCAACCTTCCATTCTTCGAGCATTGTCCTGATCCTTTTATAATGATTTCATTCTGTCTCTCGCTCTTCCATCTTATCTTGTCTCGACTAGGTTGTCAAGGACTTTCTTTTCGATGTTCGCCGCGTTCGATGATGTCGGCTTGCTCGGGCAACGAGAGGTCGAGGCAAACCCCGTAATCGTCGGCCAGCCCGCGCAGGTACGCCACCACGGCGGGACGCTCTCCGCGCAGTCTCTCCACCTCAGAGATCAATTCCTCCAAAGCAATTATCAAAATTTTGTTGATAGCGTCAACTGATAGTGCTTTTCCTTCTGTGTCACGCCACCGCTTATCTCCGTGGATACCATCTGAGATAAGTTCCCTCATTTTTTCGAGATCAATCATCATGTTTCTACTCCCAGCATTGTTATCTTGCCTAGAAAATTATTCTTTTACAAAGTTTCCAAGTGGGTTTTGTTGATCCTGGCTTTGTCCCACATTCAACGGCAGGTATTACCGTCACAGCTTTGCTTTTTCTTTTCTTGAAATGGCGTGCCCGGCTGGATTTCAACCAGCGATCTCACGGCTTAGAAGGCCGGCATTCTATGCAACTGAACTACGGGCACATAAAGTCTCTTTCTTTTCAGAGCATTAATTACTTTCCGATCTGAATCAGACTACCATCATCAAGGGTGATGTCTACAATGGAATATGCATCATGCCCGCACTCAAAATCTTCTTCCGAGTTAGAAAAAAACAAGTGCTTATTGCAATCACAAGAGTAGTTGCCCTCTGTCCAGAGAAAGTAGCTGTATTCCTGATTCCAAGGAATATCAAAGTCCACCTTCTTTACTTCTGAGGTGGCGTTATTCCTGATGCTCACAGAATACATGTGGACTCCACGGTAAGAATAAAGTCTCTGTCTTTCCAGAGTGTCTTTTTAGAATTGGATTGCAGTAACTACATTCCAATCACCATACTCTTCAAGATAATCATCCCAACCAAAGCCACCATCATTATCGGATGGTTCGTGATAAGGGGTGCAGTCTCCAACCCAAAAAGAGTTGGTTCTTCCGTTATTATTTTTAATAGTGATTTGCATACCGGGAGTAAGCATATCTTGAAGAATAAAATCGGAGAACTTCATTATTTCCTCTTGAAAAGTTGAAAAACCTCCGTCTTTCCAGAGTGCCAGATTGATTATCTCACAATCATTGAAATGGTAGGCGGGGTGGGGATTGAACCCACGACCGGTTGGATATAAGCCAACTGCTCTCGACCACTGAGCTACCCGCCTATAAGAGTAGTGGTCATATCTGAGCAGATTTAATGGCATCACAATCGGCCTAGCTATATCGTTTGCTTGCTACCATATTATACTCACCGCAGGTGGAAAGTCAATGGTACAAGTTAAAATCTTAAGTGTTTTTTTGAGCAGCTTTCTTTGCCCAATATCCACGAGGAGGCTTTTCTATCTTATAAGCCTTTGCCCATTTTGATATTGCAACATCAGAAACTCCATACTTTTCGGCAAGCCTTTGAGTTGGAATTTCCCACAGAAGGGTTTTTAATTCTTCTTTCGTTGGCCTCGTTACTTTTCTTTTTAATTCTCTAGCTTTTCCCTTAAATGGTGATGTAAGGGTTACTCCAAAATCTCTATAGGTTCTTTTCTTTTCAACATCAGTAAATTCTGTAAAATCTTCCCACCAATGAAATGGTGTAGCAGAATTTCTCACTGTTGTTGCAATTTTTATTCCTCTTAGTTTTACTGAGGGATAAACAACCTTGTCAATATCGGGAAGGTATATTCCATAGTAATCAAAGTCACTATCAGAATATGGCCTCTTATGACTTCCGTTTTTATCCGTCCAGCTAGTCTCGCTAGAAACATTACCATCTGATGAATATTTGCATTGGATTCTCAATGAGACTCCATCTTTATATGCTATAACATCAAATGGTAGTGATTCGCAAACTACGGGAGTAAATAAAACGTATCCCTTCTTTACAAGGTCAGCAATTACTTGAATTGTACCTATATCGCCTTTCAATTTATTTTCCGGTATCATGTTCAACTCCTTATACTTTATACCGTTTTATTAGTATTTTGCTAATAAAATAGCATTTTTTGAGTCGAACTTTTTAAGATGGTGGGGCGTACTGGACTCGAACCAGTATAGATCCAATTACGGTACCAAGAGGTAGAAACTCTGGCCGGTAACGCCCCATATTCTCTCTGTCTCTCCAGAGTGTCTTTCGGACTTTCTTCGGAGCGTCACCGCTCCACCGTCCATCCTTCCCCTCTATTCTACTCACCGCGAGGCGCATCGTCAAGGGTTTTTTAGTCGGCCTCTTTTTATTTTTTCGGCCCATCTTGTCGGCGCCACCTGCGCCGACGGCCCCAGCCTCCCCATTATCTTAACCACCGGGGAGGCTTTCGTCAAGCCCTTTTTTGAAAAGCTTTTTGTTTTCTTATCAACCATTCTATTGGGGATTTAAAGAGCGGCGGGGTTTTCCTCCCCGCCCCTTTAGCTTATCCACCTTCCGGCGGATCGTCAAGGGGGGCGCGATTTTTTATTTTCGCGCCGTTTTCGTTTCGCGTCGGGGCTTTGCTACCCTCTCCCCTCTCCCCTACAATATACGCACCGGATGGGAAGCGGCAAGGGATTTTTTAGAACCGAAGTGATATTTTATTCTTCCTCAAATTCCTCACTAGTCTCATCATCATAGCTCCGATCTACTCCAAGCTGTGCTACGATTATTTCAAAACCAGCACCCGTTATTATATCACTTTTTAATCCTGGTGATTGAATTATTTGTTGCCCCGTTTTCATATTATATAGATAGGCAAAGTGATATTCTTCTTTTCTTGCAAGATCAAATAAATGCTCTAATAAATCTTGATTTGTTGGAAAATAATTACTTTTTACCGAAGCATTAACAATTACATTTACATCATCTCCAAAAGAAGGAGAATAAGCTTTTCCAACTGTGATGACCATTACCGGCTTTTTGTCTGCGTCTTTTAGGGCCATCATTGTAAAGTCCCCCTCTCCGTCATAGTCACCCTCATTACTTAAACCACCTATGCTTCCGCAGTTATCAAGAAATGCGGAAACAATCTCGCACTCTTGTCCCACGTTATACCAAGAATAATTCTTTCCCGGCGAAAACTCAAATCCATGATATCCTTGTTTAAGAACATAAAGTTCGAATGGTGAAGCCTTATTTCCATCTGAATAAAAGATTTGATTTAATGATTTGTTTTTTACACTTTGATAAAATGAATCATCCTTTATTATTATATCAAATAAAATATATTGTTCCGGATTATAAAGATAATCTTCGTCGCCCATTATACTATAGGTTTTATCAAAATCATTAATTTCATCTTCAAGGGAAGCGTAAGAGTTATTATTTTCCTTTCGCCACTCTACAAACCATCTTGCTAAGTTGTATGACTTTTGCGGAGATAGGTTGTGAAAATAATCTGCCTCTTCTTTTGTTAGTCCAAGGCGTTGCACAATGTTTCTTCTTGAATCAGCAACCTTAATCAGTAACGATGTAAGTATGGCTTCTTTTTTAAAACCGGCAGATAGCAGATAACTGTGGAGGCTTTTTAATTTATTCATAAAGATTATGATAAAATTAATAGACGATCAATTTAATCATGGAAGATTCCAGATCATCCATTCAAAGAAGTCGGGATGATTCTTTTTTAGAGGACTATCTTTGTCAGATTTTTTTCTTTAGGATATTCTTTAAACACATCTTCAATATTCATTTTACTTCTTCCAGTTCCCTTATTCTTTCCGGGAGGGTCGGGCTAACCATTCCGGGTGAAACAGAAACCATTCCAAATGAGTGGGGTACTCTTCGGCAAGAGTGGAAATAAAAACCTCCTTGCTTACCCTGGCATCATTTATATGATATTCGGTATCGTAAGGATAATAGTGTCTGATTGAGTC
>Ga0181356_1000883_pt1 | contig 13119 bp, 12 predicted proteins | sample Fa13VDMM110SN_FD_130104 | JGI IMG/M metagenome (GOLD analysis project Ga0181356, IMG submission 130104) | Freshwater viral communities from Lake Michigan, USA - Fa13.VD.MM110.S.N | ecosystem: Environmental > Aquatic > Freshwater > Lake | place: USA: Michigan | collected 2013-09-24 | reverse complement strand
GCTATTTTTTCTTCTTTTTGTTTCTTTAATTTTTCCTCAATCTTTTCCCGATATTTTCTATTCCACTCCTTTTTCTTTTGTTGATATATTTCAGGTGATACAATAGTTTTAGGACGACCTACAGAAGGAACAACTTCTCCTTTAATTATCTTTTCTTTTTTAACTTGGTCTCGTAATCTCTTTTGTGATTCACAACATTGTTTATTAAATTTTGCTTTCTTTTCAGGGTCAGATTTTATTTTTTCATAACTTCTTTGAGATATCTTTTTGATTACTTCAGGATGTGATTTACGATATTTGGCAACACTTTTCTTAAGAGCTTCAGTGTAAGTGGATTTTTTAATAACAGGAATCGGTTTTATTCCAAATTCATCAGGCTCAAGTTTTTTAGCAATTTCTTTCACTTCAATCAATTCAATAATAAAAGGTGTGTTAGAGTTCATACCAATATTATTCATTATTTCTTCTTCGGTTGTTTCAGTATCAGAATCAGAGTCGGAAACAAATTTAATATCACCAGTGTTAATGCTTGTTTCATCGTCATAATCAATTTTAATTAATTCAGGTTTAATTTTCTTAACTATCTTTTTAGACATATATTATAGTATAGAAAATAATAATTCCTTAAATAATTTAATTTAAATTTTTAGAGTATTTTTTTAAATTAAAAAATCTATAATATTTTTTCTAAGTTATTATATATGCAAAAAGTTCAATCTGTCGTTTTCAAAAAACCTAACTTTGATTTAAATAAGTGTGCCAATTGGTTAGTTAAAAATAATTTCCAAATTAAGAAAGTAGATGAGACAAAAAACACTTTTAGATTTAGACAAATATCACCCCAACTACTTAGAAGAGAAGGTTATAATAATTATAGAACTGTTTCTATAAACCCTAATATTGATTTAGTAATAGCATTTAAAGCGGTTTAAATATCTTCTTTAATAATGTTAAATTCTTTGTTGTATCATCATTCCACAAATTCAAAAATTTACCGTAATCTTCTAAATAAGTTCCGTTTTTCTGATGTTCCAATATATAATCACATATTAAACAAAACCAACCACACTCCGTAGTTCTAATAGATTGAATCTGTCTATTATTACAATATATTGGTTTGAAAGGACTTAAAAATGACGCAACCTCTTTAGGCATCCCAAGACCAAAACTATCAAAATATAGAGCTCTAACCTCAACTTCATCGTCATCTTCATCACTATCTATTTCTTCATCGGTATATATTTTAGCAAGAACCCAATGACTCCCCTCACCTTTATCAGAATCCTGCATATTAATATAATAAGAACCTATTCGTCTTTTTGTATTAGCAAGTTCGTTTTTAGAAAACACACCAATAATAGGTAGGTGTAATTTATCTGCTATCTTTTCAATATTGAAGTTTGTCAGCATTTTATAGTTTATATATTATAATCTATAAAATAATTATTTTTAAATATCAATTTTTATCATATCAGCAATTTTAATAAAATAATAAGGTCTTCGTTCGTCCTTACCTCTATCGATTCTCCCACCTAATCTTAAATCAAGATTCGGTATTTTTTCTTTATCAAACTCCCAGTAAAATAATCCGTCTTCAAATTTGAAACAAAACACAATCTTTCTCCCTTCTACTTTTAAAGCATTTTTAATTTTATTACATCCTATCATAGTATCAGGATATTTATCACTATTATATCTTCTTGTTTTAAGTTCAATAAAATGTGATACACCTACATAATCAAATATAGCGTATCTATTTTCATTCTTAATTAAAAAAGGGTCAAACTTTGTTTTTAGTAAAGGAAGACAGATTTTTTCACTTTCAATACCGTATTCAGTATCAATTTTGTATTTAGAGAGGTTAGGGTCTTTAGTAAAGGTTTTTGGAGTTTCGGTTAGGACAACAGCAGACATTAGTATATATTAAGTATTAGAAAATAATTTTTTTTAAATTAAAATAATATTTTTTAGACTATTTTTTCTAAATTAAAATTTTTAGACTATTTTATCGCATAATATAACTCACCCCAGAATTTTGATAACTATTGGTTGGGACAAAGGGGTGCATTTGTGGTGAGTTGGCTCGTGCATAAGGACTCATTGTCATTAGATTTCCAGCAGGTGCAACATTTTTACTCATCATACCTTTTGGTGGCGGGCTTGCAACAGCACTATTAGCAATAGAAACACCTTTATTACGTCTCATAGCATTTTTATAAACAGCACTTTGAGTTGCAAGACCTAAACCTACTTTACCTTCTTGTCTTCTAATATATTTTTTTCCAGCATTCATAGGTGAGTTAAATATTCCGTAGCCATTTACAGGTTGTCCGAAAGGATGACTAAATCCGTAGCCGTATAATCCAGAACCGTCAAGGGCACGCACGGCTCTATCAGTCCCAGCAACCATTAATCGTTTTGCCGAATCTTTTGCAGTAGCTTTTACATTACCACCACACATTCCAGACCCTTCTAATGCACGCACAGCCCTATCAGTTCCTGCAACAATTAATCGTTTTCCTGAGTCTTTAGCAGTTGCTTTTACATTACCACCAGCAAGTCTTTTTTGTTTATGGACTTTTCTTTCACCGTATTTGGCAAAAGAACGCCCAGCAACACCATTAACTGTTTTTGATACAAGTTCTCCTAAAGCAGGGTCGCCAGTTGCTTCTGTGACAACTTGTCCTGCAAATGGTGAGGCGTAATCAATCATTACTTGACCGAATCTCTGCATATCTTTATTACGAGCAATAGATTTTAATGCTTTTCCTGCTTTACCTAAAAATCCAGCACCTGATACTTCCATTTCTTCAGGTTCTAATTTTAATCTTAAACCTTTTTGTGCGTTGTATGCCCTCATTATTTTGTTAGAGTGTTTTTTACCTAAATGAAGAACATTTTTTCCAGCACCCATCCCGAGAGTTTCTTTAGATATCTGAATAGTATGACCTCTTAATAGTTTTCTCATTTGTGCGTCCGTTAAATGTAGCCCGTGTGGAACTAAATCTTTCATATATATAATTGACTGAGATTTTATTTTTTAAATTATAAAAAATAAAAAATCTATATATTATTTTATCCACTTAATCTACTCTTGCTCCAGTAGTTAAATCAATAGTGAGTTCTTTCATAAATTCAACGAAAACAAAAATATCGCAAGGAACTAAAGATTTATTTTCACCAATAATTTGAACCGAACGAGAAACATTTTCTTCAGATGGTAGAGCACGAGAGCAATCACCATAGTAATAACGATAACCACGAGAGAAATCATCTTCACTAATTTGTCCTGATGTTAAACCAGTTGTTAAGTTTCCGTTAAGTTGGTTAGCACTCATTAAATGTTCTCTGAAAGATTCAAAATCGTAGAGGGTATTGGAAATAAATAAATTCACCCCAGAAATTAAAATATTGAAGTTGCTAAGCATAATAGGGTCAGGCATCGCTGGTGTTGCAGAACAAGGAGTTGTGAATGAATTGAGTGCGGTATTAATATTAGCAATACCTCCTGCGGTTGAAGTATTAATAAACGGAACTACTAATACGGACTTAATTCTATTTATTCCATTTGAAGCTAAAAAATTGAACGTCTGGCCTGCTCCAACATTTGTGTATTGATATTGGAAAATATCTTTATATAAAACTCTTTTGGTTGGTGCTAATGATAAATATTTCGATTCACTCAATGGATTCATAGTATATGCCGGTGCGTATAAACGACAAGGTATAGTTGCTTGCACTTGATTAGCTTGAGCTGAATAATTATTTTTATATATACTACAAGTTAAATTATAGGTATCTGCAGGTAAGCAACAACCACCACTCCCAAATCCAGCAGAAGCAATCATTAAAGGACAAGTTCTACCACCTGTAATAGTTGATGAATTGATTGTTAATACCGGTTGAGATGTTATCGCACCAGTGGTAGCATCTATATTACCTGCGGTAATAGTGAAATTTGTGATTGATTGATTTGTGTTAATTAAAAATCTAATAGTAGAACCTTTAAGTAAAGGAACTTTTTCGAAAAAATCAGCAAGGTCTTTTAATCTTAATTTAGCATAAACAGTCCAAGAAACATTTCCTGCAACTTCATTTGTTTTGACTGCACGAAATAAAGTTTCTGAGTTAGCACCACTATTCACAGCAATTTGATTTAAACCAGTTTGTGCTGTTAAAATATTAGCACTATAACCAACCCATTCTTGGCGTTTTTTCATACCTTGATTTACTGCATAACTACTTTCACCTAAAGTATTTGGGTTTGATGCTCCTAAACCTTTTGTTCCAGCACCTGCTGGAGTTAAAGACCCCATTACGTCATTATCAACATATAATTTTACTAAAGCAGTCGCATTTGTTGCTGGTGTTGATACTGTTCTTAAAATACCATTTGCATTATTAGAAATACCACAAGCTCCACCACGACCTGAAAATTGGTCTGTTGTTGTGGTTGTAGAGTAAGCCCAAGAACCAGCGGTATCAGGATAATAACCAGTGGAAGGACCGTGATTTTTAATATCATCACAACTAAATGTGGTGTTAGCTTTAAAACTTCTAAAAACGTTAGTAAAAGGAGTTGTTTGAATAACGTTTTGGTTATTAAATTCGACTGTCATTGAATCTATCATATGCCAGAAACCAGATTTGAAAGCCCAAGAATTGTCAGCAATATTTGAATTCAGTGGAAGACTACCAGCAGTAGTGGAAGTTAATTGAACGACTATAGGCATTAAAATGAAAGATTCAGTCCAATTAATATAAGCCCCCGAATTCGATAAGGCGGTTGAGTCAATCACAACTTGTGAAGCATAAGACCCATTGTTATTGTCATTTACATAAATCCACTTTTTATTAATAAATTCAGAGTGTTCTACTTCGCTGTTGAGCGATTCTTCAAAAACTAAATTATCCATTATATATAATAGACTTAGAAAAAAATTTTAAATTTTATAATATTTTATTTATTATAGAATTTTTAGATTAATTTTTTAAAGATTTAAACTTATATATTTTCTTACTTTTGGAGTCTTTATAGAGGATTCACCAATTTTAGATATATTTTTCTTAACTTCTTTTGAAGGACTCCCTAATACTTCGTGGTTAATTCCGTGTCCTGATAATTTCCCTTTTGAGAGTCTTTGATAATTTTTATTTTGAGAAACAATATTGAAACCACCAGTCGCATTTTTTCTTTTGATTAATAGCATATATATAAGTTTAGAAAAAATTTATTAAACTAAATATTTATTTTGATTCGTATTTATCCTTAATTATTAATAAAATCATTGTGTTTGGGTCATTGAATCTAATACTATTTCCTGAACTATCTACAAAACCAAATCTTAAATTAGTATATTGACCGTCATTAATTTCATTAAAAACTGGGGATGATATTTGATTAACGTATAATTCACCGAAAGCAGTTCCTTCAATTGTTAAACTATAAATTAATTGTGAAGGTATAGCAAGTCTATTCATAACTAAATTACACACACCTAAAAATGTCGGATTAACTATGATTTGAGGTGCGGTAGAACTTAATGCAGAGTAGGAAGAAGTATAAGCGGGAGTTTGAGTTTGAGCGGGTGGAGCACCCGCTATTACGGTATTAGGATAAGAACCCGCTGTAAAACCTATTAATTGTTGCATATTGGTTGCTGGAACTATTAATTCAGGTAATATACTATTTGTAGGTAAAACCCAAGTTGCTCCAGATGCTATAGTCCAAGAATTAGCAGTCGCAATAGCAGTGCTTATTAAATAACTATTAATTTGATATGCATATCGTGATGCATTTACTACGATTTCTAATAGATAAACTATATTACTACTCGAATTTGTTAAGTAATGTTTATTAGCATACATAATTGATTGTAAATAAGCATTTATACCAGCACAATCAAGATATGAGTCAGGTATAGTAAAACTAACAGTGGAACCATCAACCCATTGATAACTTAAAGTATTATTATTATTAAGTGCTGTTATATTAAAAACACTATTATATATTGATACTTGTTGAACTGCTACTAAACTGTCTTTAAAATAAACTCCCCCGTTAGGGAAGTTATATTCAAAAACTGAGTTGTATGTTCCTGCTACAATATTTGAAGAATTTATTAAGATAGATTTTGGCATATATATTAAAGTAGATATTTTTTTAAAGTAATTATTTAATTACTATTCTAATTGTTGTAAAAACTCGAGCCCTTGTTTTTTAGGTATTATCCTTTTATCAACGAATTTGATTACTAATTGTCGGAGTTCTTTAATTAGATTTTGGTTGTTATTTCCTGCATCAAATTCACCTTTAAGAATATTAAATCGGTCTCTGTCTTTCTTTTCATCATCTGGGTATAATTTACCTTTACCTTTAAACAAACTATTTTCAAGTCCTGCACCTTTGACAGCTTTAATAAAGAAATCTTTTTCATTTTGTGATAATTTATTGAATTGATTATCAGATAACTTTCCTGTTTCTAATACACCTAATAAGAAGTCTTTAAAATCATCACCAATATTGACTATAGGTAGGGTCGGAACTCTTCCCTCGCTCGGGTATTTAAAATTTAAAGTGTTCTTTTCTAATTGTGGTCTGTGTATAATAAATTTACCGAACTCAATATATTTTGGTAATTCTTCAGCAACTCCAACACCTTTACCGATTTTAATTCGTCTGTGTTCGTAAGGTTTAGAACCGCAACCTGCTTTTAAAGTCGGTTTAGGTTTTACTAAATTTCTTTCTGGTATATATACTTGAACTTTTCCACAACCTTTCTTCATTCCTAAACCTTGTTTTGGTAATCTTTGAAATTCTGGTAGTGTGGGGTTAAAATTTTCATTTCTAATTCTATATCTTATATCTCTATAATCAAATTCATTATTAAAAACAATATCCATTAAATCTTCATTTTTATATTCAGAATCAAATTCTTCATACGGTTTTATCAAACCTCTGAATCTACCTGTCTGCCTTATTACTTTTAGTTTATAACTTGGAAATTCATCTCTCAATGCAATAAATCTATCATAATAATCTCTTTTTGTAAAACTTAATAATTTATCTGCTATATATTCTCTTGTTAGTTGAAAATTACTAACTTCAGGAGGTGGGGGAGGAGGTCTGAGTGGTTTTAGTGGGGGAGGTGAGGGAGGAGGTCTGAGTGGTTTTAGTGGGGGAGGTGCGAATTTTTCTTTTAATTGTTCTCTAACAAGATTTTTTCTTCTAAAATTTTCTTCCTCTTCAAAATATCTTCTGTCTATAAAATCCTTAAGTGTTGGGTTTCCTTCAATTAAACTAAAAATATAATCTCTTAAGTTATTCTTATTACTAAAGTTTGTCCCTACAGCACTTTTATCATTTGGAATCAATTTTAATCTAACAATCTCTTTATATAAATTTTGATAATCACCTAATTCATACCCCATCATATCAAATGTTTCACCCAAACCTTTAATAATGAGTTGGATTCTTTCTTGTTCTTTTTCGTAATCATCTAAAGCATCTTCTGGTGAAGTTGTTTTATTTACATAGTCTCTAAGTAAGAATTCGTCTCTTTGAAGGTCAGCTTTATAATTTCTTAAAAATTTTTGTAATTTAGTTTTTGTCAGTTTATTCACTTCATCAGCAATCTGTGTTAGTTCGTCTTCATCTACTTCTTCTTCTTTAGGTATTCTAAAAAGTTCGTAATATAATTGTTTCGCCATAATAAATCTAACCATTTCTATTTTTGAAGATGTGTCATAAATTATAGGGTCTGCTTTAGGTATAGATTTTTCTGTTTCTTGATATAAATTTCCAATAAGTTTATCTACTAATGCACCAAACTCTTCTAATCTTTTCTTATTATCATTGTCTAAAATTTGTCCTAAAAGTCTATTCAATTTAACCAAACCGGCGGATATTGAATCAGAAGTTGATACTAAGTTAGCATCAGATAATGAGTCAAAAGAATTTTCTATTTGACTCATTAACAGAATAAATTCTTTAGCAGTTGGTATTTTATTAACTGATAATAATCTTTCAGCGACTGTGTTGATTTGATTTTTTTCGAGTGGTGTTAAATTCGATATTTTTGATAATTGTGATTCTGATAATAAATAAGATATTGAACTTATTAGATTATCTTTTGTAGATGATAATAATTGTTGTAATATATCTAATTTTGACTCGCTATTTTTCTGTATTACTTCATCTAAGAATATGCTGAAAGTTGCCATTGTGTCTTCAATTGGGATTTTTTCTACTGCTATTGTTGATGAAGAGAAAGCAGAAGTTGATTTTGTTGATGCGGATTTTAAACCTGTAATAACATCTATATTTGCTGAAAACTCTTCCCATTTATTTAATAGAGTATCGGCAGTTAAACTTTTAATAAGTAATCCTTCAGTAATTATCTTTTTAAATGCTGGAAAGTTTGTATTAAGTTTAATTATATTATCAACACCGTCTTTTCTTTGTTGTAATTGTAAGACAAAACTTCTTGCTTCAGAGAAATCAACCCCTAATTCTTTAATATTATCAATCGCTATTTTTTCTTGTAATTGTGTATCTTTTAGTTGGTCTGCAACAGTTTTGTATTGAGGCGGGACTGGTGGTGGTTTATTTGGGTTTTTGTAATCTGCTACTCGTTTTTCTTTAATGCTTTCATTTTCAATCATAAGTTGGAGCATTTCAGCATATTGTCTCTTTTTATTTTCTAAATCATTTATATTTCGTATATTTCCAACACTCATTATATATATAGGAGTAGAAAATAAATAGAAATTTTAAATATTTTTTAATTTCACTCAATATCACCAATATCATAAATATCATTAAAGTTTTTCCTGAATCTATCTTTGGTTGGTGCATCCAAATCCACTAATAAAAAGTCTTGTTTTTCTTCTGTAGAGCCGTCGTATAATTTTTTCAATACTGTTTTATCAATACCTAAACTATATTCACTCATAATACGAAACAAATCTTTAAATGAACTAACCTGTTTAATAACTAAATAGTTTAAATTCTGTCGAATGATTCTTGGGACTCTGTAATAACTCTGACTAATATAGATAAGACAACAATTTAGCTTACGTGCTCTTATAAAATAACCCTCTAATTCACTTTGATTTCTTTCTAAAACTAAATCGTCCATCACAATTAAAGTTTGGTCTTCTTTATCAATATCTTTATCTAAGTTCGGTGCTTGTTCTATACCTTCTACAATCTTTAAACCTTTATCTCCTAATTTGTTTTCAATATAGTTGTATAAAGGTTCGTCTTTATTTTTTGTTATAATAAATATATTATTAAATGTTCCATTCATATTATGCATTATATTCAGCAATGTTTGGGTTTTACCTGCACCACTATTTCCAATAATTAACATTCTGAACGGTATTTTTAATCCGTGTATCTTGAAATTAGGATTATGGGATTTGGTAAGGAATTTTTTAGGCATAACATCATACCAATTCAATAATTCTGCTTTTTTACTCATATATAATAATACAGAGAAAAAATATTTAATTAAATTTATTTTCTTAAGTAATATATATGAGTATTTATCCACCACCATCAGACCCTACAAATTCAATTTTCAATACAACTAACTGGGAGACAAACGTTGCTACAGGTGGTATATCTTTAGATGTGCCGTTTTTAGATGCTAATTACACAAAATTTCCTACTGCAACTTCATCAGGTTCCCAATATTTACAAAACACTAATACATTAGTTAATATGACTATTAACGACCCTCAATCAATAATTGGAGATACTTTTAACGCTCAATCAGTCGCAACAACAACAAATTTATACACAACAACAGAAGGTAGTGGTTTTAAAATTAGATTGTCAGGAACTCAATCCGTTGGATACACAACAGATATTGGTGGGACTGCAAATACAAATCAAGTAGCTAATCTTTCTATTGTTGGTTCTGCTTTAAACCCTATAGATGTTAATACAGATTTAAATATAGCCGAACAACAAGACGGAGGAACTTTAAATATTGGGACTAATGAGAATAGAACAAATCCTATAAATATTGGGACTGGTTCGACAAGTTCTAAAACAATAAATATAGGTCATACTACTGATACTTTGACATTAAACGGGCTTTTTTTTAGAGTAAATGCTGTGAATTTGTATCCAAATACATCAACAGTTATTGATGCAATAACAACATTAGGTTATAATACATCAAGTGATGAAGGTTTGTTGGTTAATAGTTCTGCTACAACAGCTCAATATTATATAAACACGCCTACAACACTAAAGGATTTCTCATTTTGGATTTATAATAATAATGACGCTTATTATTTTAATTTTCAAAGTGGAACGTTTCAGTTTGTTTTTAATCAAAATTCTGATTTTAACTATCTTATACCCCCTCAAACTGTGGTTTGGTTTTATTTTTCTGTTGCTACAGGAACTATTAATGTTATTTATGATAGCACCACCTTATATCAGCCTAAAAGATTGGGTTATAGTTCAACTACTTTACCAACATTCACTTTATCACCTTTACAAAACGGTTATTTAATTTCAAATACGACTGCTTCTGTTAGTAGAAGTGGCGGGACGGCTGGTGGGGGTGCAACAAGTGTGAGTGGTGCTATACCTATTGGAGTGTATTATGTTGAAGTTCTCGGGCATATAAACTGCTCTGCCTCAGGAACTTTATTTAGATTACAAGGGTGGAATTTGTTTGCTTCAACAGTTTCTGGTGATTCAACTACAACGATTAATAATATTGCTATTAACCAAGTATTTTACACACAGACTCTTGCAAATAATGCGGGTAATAAATTTTATCAATCTGTCTCTGGTTATTGGGTTAATACTACTGCGGGTGCTGTAATATACGGGACTTATGCTTTATTTCCTACGGGTAATACTGGCACTGCATTTACTTTTGAATCAACATTAAAAATAACAAAAATCGGTTAAAAAATAATATAGAATTATTATTTTCTTTGTTATTATATATGAGTATTTACCCACCCCCAAATTGGTTAGAACCACTAACAACATTCAATTCTTCAAACTATCAACAAACTATTTCTTCTGCTGGAGGTGTTGATATAGGTTATTTAGACGCAAATTATTTAAAATTTCCAACGGCTCAAGGTGATGAAACATTTACAAACACAATTCATACGGGTAATGCTACAGTTCAAGGAACGGTAAAAACTAATAATATTACAGGAACAACTACAACTTCAAATATTGTTCTATATCCCGATATAACTACTTCAAATGTGAATTTTGGAACAGGAATGACGACAGGAACACTTAAAATAGGAAACGGGACAAATAGTAATCATATTGGAACACTTGATTTTACAGGAAATAGCATAAATAACACGACTGCTACAAGTGGAATTGTAAATATTGCAAATTCTCAAATAAACGGAACATTAAATATTGGAACACTCGCAACCCGAACAGGGACGATAAATATTGGTAATGGTGCAAGTTCGAGTTCGACTATATCAATCGGAGGGACGAATTCAACCCTTGTTTTAAATAGTAGTGTCCCAAGTTTAAATGGTGTAGCGTTAGCACCCAGTTCGATTAGTATAACAACTGCTGGGACGATATCGAGTAATTTAGCACAAAACTTATTAGTTAGTATAACTTTAGCATCTACAGGAACAATCACACTCCCCACAACTCGTTATTTAGGACAGAAATTGAATTTAATTAATAATAATATTTTTAGTAATACACTCGCGAGCACAGCATTATTTAGAGGATTTGGGATTACTACTGCATCAACTCCAATTACTATATATGCAGGACAAGCGGTTTCAGTTCAATATGATGGAACAAATTGGGTGATATTGAATAAGACTAACGAGACATTTCAACCTATAATAACAAATTATACAACAATTAGTTATTCGTCTTTAAATCAGATTGGATATACATTTTCCGAAACGGTGGCAGGCGGGACTGAAACAACAGTAGGTATAAAACAATCTTTTAAACAAATAACGACAACACCGTTTCCTGTTGGTTTATATAGTCTTTCTATTCGTAATCTTATAACCACTGGCACTACTGCTGGGAATGTTATTATAAACTATTATTCTTCTCTAAGCACAACAACTATAAGCACAGGTTTTATCACCCCTCTTCTTGCGAGAACTATTATTTCAAGCACAACTGCTATTGCAAGTGGAAGTATGTCGAGTAATGTTAATGGTATATACACACGTTCTAACTCCGCACAAACTGTTTATATTACTTTGGAATACCAAATTACAACTGTTGTTGCTGGCGGGATTACATCAAATATACAATATTCACTTACAAGAATTGCCTAAACTATATTATAATTATTATATAAATCATTATAATATGCCTTTATCAGAAATTTTTTGGACTGGATTCTACACCGCTTCTATGGCGTTTTGTTTAGGTGTCTTCAGTTTTTTATATAAAAGTAAATGTAAAGAAGTTGAATTTTGTTGTATTAAGATTGTTCGTGATGTTGAATTAGAAGAGAAGGAAAAAGAATTAGAGATTAAAAGTAAGTTTAAAAAATCTAATAGTAATGTTGAGACTCTTTAGTTATAGAATCTTCTAACAATCATACCACCTATTTTTTGTTTTGAATCTAATCTATCTAAAGTATCTAAACCGTGTTCTGCTAATGGGTTGAAGTGTTCTGATTTAATAGTTGTTTCGTTTTTAGGTCCGACTTGAAAAGGATTAAAACTACTTACATAATCGCCTTCAGCTCTTATATCGTATTGATTTTTTGACCTTGTATTACCAAACGGTTTTGTTGCTTTATTAAGCGTGATAATTTCTTTACCTTTTTTACCTAATAATTCTGCTTGTAATCCTCCTTGAGAGTGTCCGACTGTTGTGATATTATCTCTACCGTATTTTTGTTGAGCTGATTTTTGGACTTGTTTTGCTTGTTTATATCTGTCGGTAGTTTTGTATAATGTCTCACCTCCTACAGCGTAAGCGAGGTTATTAAACCAATCAGTAAATCCTGTTGTTCCTTTGTGTGCTACTACTGTTTGATTTGTTTCTGGATTGTAATAAACTTTGCTTGTTTTTGTTGATAAATCTTGGTCTTTTTGGAAACCGTCTGTTTCTCTGGTTTTCTT
>Ga0181356_1000882_pt1 | contig 13123 bp, 19 predicted proteins | sample Fa13VDMM110SN_FD_130104 | JGI IMG/M metagenome (GOLD analysis project Ga0181356, IMG submission 130104) | Freshwater viral communities from Lake Michigan, USA - Fa13.VD.MM110.S.N | ecosystem: Environmental > Aquatic > Freshwater > Lake | place: USA: Michigan | collected 2013-09-24 | reverse complement strand
TTCACTTAGTGGAACACCATCTTATTTTGATTTTATTTTAGATACTTTACCTGATAATTTACAAAAATTAATATCACCAAAAGATTTAAGAGACATGACACTTTCTTTGTGGAGTGATGTTGTTTTTAAAGAAACTACAGCATCTGGTTCGACGACGGGTTATATTGGAATTGACACTGGAAATCCGGCAGGTTCTGATATTAAAAATAAAATTTATTTTGGTAAAAGATTTTTTTCTGGAAATCAAATTATAGCCACTTCATCAATAAGTAGTGATTTAGATTTGTTTTTTTACAACACAAAAAGTGATTTAGTGGATAATGATACCACTAAAATACTTTTAATTTCGGGTACCGCTATAAATGACTTTGCTAATATGCCATATATACAAAGTCAATTTGTTACTGGTCAATCAGATTCACTTTCATTGGATTTTGTTAGTATAGTGGGTGATGTGAATGTTATAAATAACCTAGGTGATATCAGTGTAGGTGGTTTGAGTGGTTCAGCAACTGTTAGCTTTGCCTTTCCAACACCGGTTGAAAGTTACGCATCTGCATCTAATGATAAAGTGTTAAAGTATGATGAAAATTCAAAGAAATTATACTGGGATGATATACTTTATCCTACCTTATATACTATTGGTACTGTTAGTTCTACTTTACAAATTTATGGAAATCCGTGTTTAGTTAATGATTACTCAATTGAACTTTATGATATAAGAAGAGTTCCAATTGTTATAGGTGATATAATTTATGGTGCTACATTTGGGAACATGGCGGCAAGTGAGGTATTAAGAAGGATAATATATGATTATTTACCACCTACTTGTTCAGTTAGGTTGTTGGCTCCTTACTCATCTGGTTATGTTGAAGTTGGAACTTATCCTACTCCAACTGTAGAGTTTACTGTTAATAAAAAAACTTTACCTACTATAGCAACAACATTAACAAATATGATTCCTGGTGTATTTGGTGCTGTGACAACTCCTCAATATAGCTCCGTCACTTCTACTTCAAATGGTATAGTAATATCACCAATAACTGCGTCTAGTACTACATTTACTGTTCAAGTTAGTGATGGCACGGGTATTGGCACGGCTTCTATAGATATTACCGGAGTTTATCCTTATTTTTATGGGTTTAGTTTATTAAATACTATGACAACAGTTGGTCTTGGTTCTTTAACTAAAAAGGTTGAGCCGCAAAGTGATAAAGTTTATGATTATTTAGGAAATGGAAACATGTATTTTATTTATCCTAAAGTATATGGTACACTTTCGAATATTTATGATAATTTTGGAAATACTTGTTCTGCCTCATTTTCTACACCCACTTCTCAGATATTTTCATCTCCAACTGGTTTGTGGGCATCTGAAGAATTCTGGGTTTATCAATGGAATAGCGCTCCTCAAATAGTACCACTTTCACAAAACTTTGAATTCAGATATTAAAAATTTTATATATAGTTTATGCCGATACAAGTAATAGATAATTTCGATATTAATACATCCAAACCACTTGACAATAGATTTGTGGTTGGTCCAAACTCTTTTTATTTAACAAGACATGATATACAGTGGAAATATGATGGGCTTAGAATTTGGGATATAAATGATAGTCAACCTTATGTTTATAATGGTATAACTTGGTCCACTGAGGCTTCATCGAATATACAGGGTGTAGGTGATGGTGGTTATATTGCTAAATTCAGTCTTTCTAATCAAATAAGTAATAGTGTGATATTCGAATCTTCTGGAAACATATTAATTGGTGCGACTATATCATATCCTTTTTCTCCAACTGGTAAACTGCAAGTAAATGGTATTATTAGATCTATCACTGGTGGATTTTATGGTGATGGTACTAATTTAACTTCTCTTAATGCTAGTAATATTATTACTGGCTCATTAGATTTGGCAAGATTATCAATATCTGGATCATCTGTAGGTAATGTTATGGTAAGAAATACATCATCTGCTACTTGGCAAAGTGATAGTTCACTTGTTGTTGGAACTGCCTCTGCTTTGGCTACAACAAGAACTCTTTGGGGTCAAAACTTTAACGGAACATCTAATGTGTCTGGTAATATTACGGTAAATGGAAGTGTTTTAGCAATTACCGGAGCAGTACAATTTAAAAACTCAAATAATGGACTTTTAAATGTTGTATATAGTGGAACATCAAATGTCAATAGAACTTTCACAATTCCTAGTTCAAATAGTATCGTGCAACCGAACAGAACTTTTGCTCTTTTAGAACAAACTCAAACATTTACCGGAATAAATACATTTGACAATTTTACATTTTTAAATGATAATATTCAAGTAACTGGTACTTCTTCATTTTTTGATGAGATGAGAGTTTTTGTTACTAAGATAGTTTTTAATGTTCCGGTGATAAATAATCCACTTAATGTTCTATGGAGTGGTATATCTATTGGTGCTACTACAAGTAACAGTTCTCCTTATATAAGGGTGGATGGTGGCTATACTTGGTATGGAGATAATGACACTGCTATGCAAAGATTGTCACCATCTCTTGGTTCAACACAAGGTTGTATTTTATTTAAAGCTAATGATAGAACACAAATGGTACTGGGACAGGGAGTAACACCTGGGTATGTTCACAGTTCTACTGCAGGTGAAACTTATTCTACAGCAGCTATTGCTCTTCTCATAACTCCTGGAGTCTCTTTGATGGGTATAATAAGCAATTGGGATATCACTTTTGGTGGTGCTACGATTAATCAAACTAGATGGTTAAATACTCTACAAGATGGTCTCTTTACTAGTTTAACTGCAGTTGGAACACCCTTCAGTATTGGAGGTTTTAAATTTGATACTACGCTTAGTATAAGTTGTGGAAATAACGCCATAGTTATTTGTTATTTAGAATTAGTTTTGGGTTCTGATGTATTTACTGAGGTGGCTAGAATAGATTTTGGTGGATGTTTCAACTTTATTATCCCGGCCGGTCGTAAGTGGCGAGTTTCTTTGACATCATCTTCGAGCAATGTATATTTTTTGTTTTCTTCTTCTACTTTTACTTTGTATAAATATGGAATGAGCTAATCAATTTTTTCAAACCACCAGTTAAAATAAATAAAATTATCACCGGTAAGAGTATAATATTCATTACCATGTGAAACTATCATTTTATCATCGTGTGCTCTTACTAGTTCTATTTCAATACCATTTGACATTTTAAGTTGTTTTCCTGTATCAACTGAATAACAAATAACTTCATCATTTAATAGTCTGTATGTTCCTGGTTCGGGTTTGAGCCATAATTTGACGGTTTTTATAATAAGACCTCTTATTTTTATAACCCATTCTTTTGGTTGTAGAAGGTTATAATCTTTGAAAACTTCTGAATTTAATTTTGGATTTAAACCAAGTATATTTTCAATTTTACCCCAGTACTCTTGGTCATTTATAACAAAACTTAAGTAAACATCATAATTTATAGAATTTACTTTTATAACTCTTTGTATTTTCAAACTTTGTATGTCTTGATGCTCCAAGGCTAATTTACTCCTTAGATTGGAGTAAGCTGATGTTCCTTTTAAGTTATACATAATACCGTTAATTCTAGACATTGATTGTCTGATAGCATCTTGAAATTTATCAAATGCGTTTGTAGACAATTGTGGATCATCAACATGAACGGAAGCTCTTGCTGAATCTGGATTAAACCTTTGTAGATTAAACTCAGTAAATTCTAAAATTAATTTATTTCTGCGTTTCATAAGTTAATATATATATTAAATATTAAATATACTTTCTATGAGAATAAAGAGATTTAATGAAAATTTAGAAATTTCACCTGAGAGAATTGGTGAGATGATTGAGAATATCAAAGATTTATTGACTTCATTAGAAGAAGATAATAGAACTATAGAAAGATATCTTAATGAGTTGGAAAATTATAAAAGTAGTTCTTCAAAAGGTAACGACCAGATTGATGATTCATTAGCTGCTTTTCAAGTAGTAAAAAAGAACATTGAAGAATCAATTGATAAAACAGATACTGTCATAACTAATTTAAATGATTATAAAGAAAATGACAGACAGTATCTTTATACTGAAAACAAGTAATTAATTTCCCTATATAATCTTTTATGTGTAAGACAGATGGTGTTGAAATTTATTCAAATGAGACTGCTGGTAGATTAAGTAAAGATTATGGAATCGATGCAGTTGATGAATTGAGTAAAATTTTATCCGAACAAATTGCTAAAGATATTGATAGAGATATTCTAATAAGTTTAGGATTAGAACCGGATAGAAATAAAAGAAGCAAAAATCTATAAATAAAATTTATAAAAATGTTCGTTGATCAGAATCAAATTTTAGGTAATGTTGTTTTAGGTGGTCCTAAAATTGATGATGATGCTCTAAAATCAACCTGGCTTTTACTCAGATCTCAAATAAGGAAAATAAAAATTAAAAGAATATATGGAACAAAAAATACAGATAGGAAAGAAAAGTTCTGATTTAGAACCTGGTTATGTCTATGTTCCTTATATTCCAATAACTACTACCTCTATTATATCTGAATATACTTCTAAAAATACAAGTAGAATGAGAAAGATTAATAAGATATTTAATTTAGGTTTAGATATTAAAGATAATTGGTTTTCAAAAAAGTCAATTTCTTCAAGATATTCTGCTGTTCAGATAAGCAATCCTTATAAGACTATATTTATAGATAATAATATGATATAAAAAAACCCACTTAATAAGTGGGTTTTTAGTTAAATTTCATCCATAAATAAAGACTCTAAATAATTATATACTTCCATATATCCATCATGAGTTCCCCATTTTTCATCTAAGTAGTCTGTAATTTGCCCAGCTTTTTCCTCAGATGCTAAATTATCATCATTTGCTACTTACATGAATTTATTGTAAAGGTCTTCTCTACCATCATATAATTCAAAGTCTTTTTCAGATAACCATTGTTCAAATTTATTCCAATGTGAATCATATCCATCTATCAAATTCTTCATTAAATCTTTTTAAATGTTTCATATTATTTATTATATGTTAATTTGTAGATAGTTTTATATTGTAAAGCAATTAATTCATCTACAATATTATGAATGTGTGTATCTTCCGATTTGATGCATTTTCTACCTGATTTTACAAATTCAACTGTTTCTTTAAAATAATCTAATCTATCTTTTGATTTAGCATCTGTTGTGTCGATAACATCATATCCTTCGATTAAACCATATTGACCTTGATAAATTTCAACGATATCATCTATGAATCCAATCACACCATCATAATAAGCTTCTAATGCTAAATGTGCAGCATGAGAACCCATATCACCTTTAACTGTCCAATGATAAACCTGAGCCATTTCTCTACTTTCTAATAATTTAGAAATAAATTTAGAAACATCTCCTCCTTCGGAAACTTCAACTTCTTTATCCTCTTCTTTTTCCTCTTCTTTATCTTCTGTCTCTTCTTTTTTTCCACTCATTAATTTAATAAGTTCTTCTTTAGACATATCTTCATAGTTAGAAGGTAAATTAGACTGAAAATCATCAGCTTCGTTGATTCTTCTTATTTTTGATTTCTTTTGTATTTCTGAAAATCTTTTCATAGATGTTTAATTATTTTGTAGATTATATATTAAAAATAAAATCTTTATTTTTGGACAAAAAAGTGTTATATGATTTTAATATATACTAAAAAATAAACCATAATTATGAGTTTTATCAAAAAGTATCAGAGATTTGTAGAGGAATTAACTGCTACAGCTCCTGTTAGACCAGATGTGAAACCTGGTACCACAGAAAAACCAGCACCAAGTAAACCATCACCTTTTAGAAGAAATAAACCAGAGACCGAACCAGGTACAAAAGCGTCTGCTGAAGACGTTGCTGAGAGATTTATCCAGATGGTTATTGATAGTGGTGAATCAGTAGAAAAATATATCAAATAATATGAAGAGTTTTCAAGATTTTATAAACGAAGCTACAATTAAAGGGAACTTAGGTGTTCCCGGTGAAGGACCTGAAGGAAGAGACGAAGAGTCTTTTTTAAGAGGTGTTGAAGAAGAAGGAAGAAGAAAAGCTGCTGGTGATCCAAGACAGGTTGGTGGTAGAATGATGCAGATTTCTCAAAGTAGTAAATCTCTAATTAGAGGTAAAGAAAAAGAAATTGAAGAATTTGCTGAAAAGATAATCAAAGATGTTTATTCTGGATTTATGGAAACTGTAGAACTTGATCTTCAAATTGTAAGAGATGGAATGGCCGTGAAAGAATTCATGGATGAAGAAGACGAAAAGAAGAAAGAAAGAAACGAGAAAGAAAAAGAAAAGAAAGAAAAAGAAAAGAAAGAAAAAGAACCTTCTGTAAAAAAATCTACCGACGATCAACTTAAATTAGAAATAGACAAAAGAAAATTAGCAAATGCTATAACTCAAGGCGAGGCGAAAAACACTAAAGAAATTATTAGAATGCCTGAGTGTTTAGATGGTCTAAAAAGAATATTAGGTGACCGCAATGGCCAAGAATTACATAGGCAATTATTAGAATTAACAGAATTAGCTGATAAAATGGATTGGATTATTCCAGTTCAAGCTAAGGCTGATATGATGGAGAGAATGCCACAAGGTATGGCAGGTGCTTGTTCAGTTGATTGGCAAGAAGAAGAGGAAAATGAAGAAGAGTTTCAGGATTTGGCTCAAAACGTTTTAGACCAATTACAAAATTCAGAAGAAGGTGATGATTTAAATAACATGAGTGAAGAGTTAGAAGAACTTATGTCATCTGGTAAACCAATTATTAGAGCAAGAGGAATTGACTTTGTAATGTTGATTCACGAGGCTGTTAAAGGAATTTACGAATTGATAGCTTCAAGAGGAATTCCCTCAGATACTACTTTAGCTTCTAATGTATTTTTAAATACAGAAACGTTTGAAGATGAGGCTGAAGACTTTAGATACGGTCCACCGATTGCTGCAGCACTAAGAGATTTTATTAATGCTAATAGAAAGACCGAGCTTTATCCAAATGTCAGAGAATTTGTATTTGGTAAAATGATAGAAATACCAGCTGAAGACTTTTTATCTCTTATGAGAGGTATACTAAAAAAGACACCTGATGCCAGAATTCACATTGATAGATTAATTGATGAGGTTGTATCTGAACTGAAAGGTTATGAAAGTGAGTTATCAGATTATGAAATGTCTAAAAGATTTGACCAAGAGCCTGAAGAACAACAATTTAATTCAGATGAGGAAGAATCTGATATAGATAGATTAGTAAGACAATCATTAAGTAATGAAGAGCCAAAACCTGTTCAGAAAAAATCTTATGATGAGATGACAATCGCTGAAATTCAAAAAGAAATTAATGATGCTGTTGAAGAAGAGAACTATGAATTAGCTGGTGAATTAACTAATAAATATCTGAAAGGTGAATCAAAGAAAGTTTGGGAAACTGAATTAAAAAGAATAAATGAATCTCATAATAGAAGATAAAAGAAAAGCCTCAAATTAAATTTGAGGCTTTTTTAATATTTGATAGATTAGATATGCGTCATTAACATCTTCATAAGGTTTAGGAATAGTTGAAACTGAAAGAATATCTGACTTTGATAACTTACAATGTTTTGACCAAAAGTCATCTATTTTATTATCAACTATTGATAAAAACATATCAGTTTTAGTAAACTTACCACCTGATATTCCAATAGTATTTCTCCATATAAACTCTTGTCTTGGTTTCTTACCACCAATCTCTTTAATAATAGGTGGGTAAGTTAACTTACAAGATTCCAATTTAAGTGTTGATGGCGAAAGAACTGTAATATCTTCAGATACTCTATCAAATAGTTTCTTTCTTAAAAGTGTTGAAAATGTAACTAAGTCAATGATATCACCAGCAGTTGATGAAAATGAATAACCTTCGATTCCAATTTTAGTAGGCTTTCCTAAATCGATATTATTTAAAATATCATCTATGATACCATCTGTTATTTTATCATAATCTTTAAGTTTAGTGATTTCTCCCTCTGAGTAATCCTCAAATTCTCTATATTCAACAAACTTATAGGTAACATATTGTTCGGCCATCTTAAACCACTTTTTGATTCCTGTCTTGCCAAATGCTGATGATTCTCTACAATAGTTAAACATCTTAAAAGTGTCACTAGAAGTGACTACAAGAGCTGTGGAGATAAGTGATGGATCAATTGCTACAATATTCATATAAGTATATATGAATTGTATTAATCTCTCTAAATATTAATATTCTTCATCATCCATTTCACCTTGACCTTCTGGTTCTTCCATTTCCATTTCACCTTGACCTTCTGGTTCTTCCATTTCTTCATCACTATGAAACTTTAGATTATCTATATTTTCAGCTGGAATATTCTTTTTAGGATCTTCTTCTTGTTTAGCTTTTCTTCTTTCTGCTTCCTGTTTCGCTAATTTCTGAGCATTGGTCAGAGCTGCAAACTGCATAGTTTCTAAAAAAGATTCATATTTTAATACTTTCATAATTAAAATTTTATTTATATTATATATTAAAATTTTAATTTGAATATTATTACTAATTTTTTTAATTATCTTTAGAAGAATTGTCTAAGAAATCTCTTTCTTCTTTCAAAAGAGAATCAATTCCATATTTTAAAATTTTATCTAATATAGCATCTACATTTAAATCTACATCTACATTTAAATTTACTTCTGGTGATGGGAGTGCAATAGGTGTTGGTTCATATCTTGGGATGTTACGAAAAATATCTTCATAACTTGGAGTATAGATTATCTTATCAGGAGATGAAGTTTTTGAATAAGCAATCATTGTTTTGTTTGTTAAATCAATCCATGCTCTATACATTTTGAATTCTTTTTTATCTTTTAGTAAAATGTCATAGTTGAGTTTTAGTTCGTCACAAATTCTACGAAGCTTTTCGTCAGAAGTAAATGCGTAATCTATAACAATAATATTCATAGTGATTATTTATTTTACAAATATACGGATTATATATTTAATTTAAAAATGTTTCTAAAGTCTTTTGATATTTTGAATATTTATACTATATTTGTAGAAATAATCACTATGAAAGGACATATCATAACAGACTCAAAGCAGGCTCTCAAATTTATATTTGCAGGTAAATCAGTTGTAACATTTGTTAATAAACAGACTAATAATAGGTTTACTTTTAAAATTAAACAAGCAAAAGATTCAAACTTATTTTTTGTTAGTGTTCTTACGAATCCGGATGTTTATTCATATATTGGAACTTGTATTGAGGGTAATTACAAACACGGAAAGAAATCTCAAATATGCGAAGATGCTCAATCGGTAAAGGTTTTCAAATACATATTGAAAAGATTGGTTACTGATACTTTACCAGACTTTATTGAAGTTTGGCATGAAGGATTCTGTGGTAAGTGTGGGAAACGATTAACAGTTCCTTCATCTATTTTAAGCGGTATTGGACCAGATTGTATTAAAAAACTCTCTAAATCAGAAAAGAGAGATAAATTCTTAGAACTAATTTTATTGTAATGTTTCAAATAATCTTTTGTTTTTTACCTATTTTATTTGTTTTTTTTCAGTTTTATTTATTGAAAAAACAAAAATCAGTGAGCTTTGATATAAAAAAAGGTCATATTTGCTATAACTGCAAACAAGATTTAAATATTTCAGAAAAAGATTTATGGGATAGAATGTTGAGGTCGGATGACTTTTCAAAACTTTGTATATCTTGTAGTAGAGATAGAAAAATATTTTTGCTTAAAAATCCAATTTTAATTTTTAAATATAAATTCCAAAAATTTATGATAAGTAATGGATCTGAGAAACTACATTGGGTATTTTTACTAATTGTAGCTTCCGTTATTATTTTAGATTTTATTCTTAAATTATTTGGTATTATATCGTGTTTATGGTTATTATATGGTTCTTTAAATATTATTTGGTGGTCAATTATCACTTACAAAACCTATTATACAACAATAAAAAAACCTTCAGAATAATCTGAAGATTTTTTGAAAAGGGTCCGAATTACTTCCGACTTCCACCACCTTATTTTTCTAAATAAGGAAACTTTCTTTTTTGGATATAATCCACTATACCTATAATAAAAAGTTCTTTTATTACTGATTCACAAGTATAACTCTTATCGTAATAGAACTCAATGTTATCTCTAACATTATCTATTCCTACTTTATAGAGAATCTCAATGGGAAAGTTTCCTATTTCAATATCTCTTTCTAATAATAATTCTTTTATCTTGTGTTTCATATAAATAAATTACTTTTTTGCTTCTTCAACAGATGCGTTTCTGTAAGGAGTAACCAATTTCTTAATTTCACCTAAAGCTTTTCGCGCTCTTGTATCAGAAACTTTACTTGTTGCTGAATGGTTTGCTTCAAATTCAGCCCACAAAGCTTTCAATTGCTCATAAACTTCTTGTTTCGTCATTTTGCTTTATTTTATTTTTTAGAGTTAAAGTACTCTTGAACTTTTTCTATTTATCCGAAAATATCATCTGCGTCCGCAGCATCTGTAAATCCGTTTGTATCATCTTCTTCATCACCCATCATTTCATTGAATTGTTTTTCGACCTCTTCAATTTCATCTAATGATTTGAAACGGAAGTAATCATTAACAATTGGTGCCATTTTTTCTAACACTTCTTGTGTAAATACTTCCTGTGTAAATAATTGTTTTGTAGTCACTGATTTACCTAGGTGAGATATAAACCATCTGTTACCACCCGGTGTGAAAGTAATTTCACCTGTTTTCTTATCAACCTCTTCTTTACCTTTAGCGATACCAATTTGTTCAAAATATTCTGGACGACAGAAAGCATCTAATCCAGTATATGGATTCATGCCATGAGCAAATGAGATATCAAATCTGATTTTCTTAGGTTTTGCTAAACGATTTTTAGCTGTTTTGAAAAGAACTGAAATACCTGATTGACCTAAATCCATATCATCTTCTTCGCCGGTTTTCAATTTCGATTTGCTCATAAATCCGATTACTGATGCTGAATAAAGTAATCCATTACCACCACGTAGCTTCTCGGCGGGAAATAAATCCATTGTCATATAAGTATGATTTGCTACTAAAAATGGAATATCTAAATATCCTAAGTCTGTATTGATTGAACGGAACATAGAACCTAATGCTTTAGCTTTAGTCATATCTTGTTTGATATCACCTTTTAATAAGTCAGCCTTTTCTTTGTTAGAAGCCATTTGACCTAATGAATCTAAAACTATCATTATCTTTGGTAATTCATAACCAGCAATTTTTTGCTCTTTCAAGTCGTCTATTAACTGTGTTAATAAGATATTAACATCTTCAACTTTATTTGATCTGATAAGTCTGAACTTTTCTAATGAATTGTCAATTCCGAATTTTGGTAAATCTTCCAAGTCAATTGCTTGTTCGGTATCGATATAGATAATAGAATATCCAACTTTTTGAGCTTGTTTAGCACAAGAGTAACATAAAAATGATTTACCAGATCCTGATTCACCAGCAAACGCTGTAATTCTATTTGTTGCCACACCACCTCCTAATAATTTTCCCGAAAGTGCGGCATCCAACAAATAAACTCCCGTTGTAATGAATTGTTTTTCTTTAATTTCTTTTTCTATTTGTATCGGAATATTTTTTGATATGTTATCAAGTATACTTCCAACTTTACTAAATTCGAATTTTTTAACTTCTTTTTTTTGTTTTGCCATAATAAAATTATTTTTTATACTTTATATATAAAAATAAAAGCCTCCCCTTAGACATTTTTTAAGAAATTTCACAACATTTGTATAACAGGGGGTCTGAAAAATTATATATAGTATATGAAAAAGTCTAAATTTTTAGAAAAAGCCAGGGAAAAGCATGGATATAAATATCAATATCCAGACTTACCGGAAGTTGTTATGCAAAATGATTATATTAATGTTTTATATAATGGTGTTATTTATAGACAAAAAGTATTAAAACATTTTAAAGGTAATAGACCAGAGTTGAAAACTGTAAATAAAACCACAGAAGAGTTTATTAAAGAGTCTATTAGTATTTGGGGTGATAAATATGACTATTCTATGCTTGAATATAAAAATGCAAGAACAAAAGTTAAAATAATATATGATGGTATAATATATGAACAATATCCAAATTCACATCTAAACGCATATCCGGTTGAAGGTTATTTAGATCAAAATGTTTTTATACAAAAGGCTATTAAAAAATGGGGTGATAAGTATGATTACTCACTTGTTAAATTTGAAAATGCTAATACAAAGGTTGAAATATTATTTAATGGTGATTCATATTATCAAACACCTCACAACCATCTAAAATACGCACCAGAAAAAAGACTATTTAAAAAAACAACTGATCAGTTTATTCAGGAATCTATAAAAATACATGGTGATTTTAGGTATTTATATGATAAAGTTATATATAATAACGATAGAGAAAAAGTAGTAATTATTTGCCCAATACATGGAGATTTTACTCAAAGACCCAATCAACATCTAAGAGGTGCTGGTTGTCCTAATTGTAATGAATCAAGAGGTGAAAAGGAAATTTCTAAATTTCTAGATAAATATGATATAAATTATTATAGACAATATAGGTTTAATGATTGTAGAGGTGTTAAATATCCACTACCATTTGATTTCTATATTCCTTCTACACGGACTTGTATAGAATTTGATGGTGAGCAGCATTTTCTACCTTTATCTTTCTTTGGTGGTCAAGAAGCTCTGAAGAAACTTAAAATAAATGATAAAATAAAAAATAATTATTGTGAAGATAATTATATTAATTTAATAAGAATACGATATGATCAAATAGATGATATTTATAGAATATTATATGAAAATTTAAAAAACTATATAAAAACAAAAAAGACCAGTTAAACTGGTCTTTTTTATTTAGAATTTTCCTATATTTTCTTTATCATCTAACGGATAAACTTCTCCTTTTGAGAAGTCAACATGTATAGAATCTCCTACATTAAAAGTTAGATTATCTGTTGCAAATTCAACATATTTACCTTCTTCATCAAGTCCGTGTACAAGAAAGTAGTTGTGTTTACCTCCACCCATTTGAATCTTTTTT
>Ga0181356_1000881_pt1 | contig 13126 bp, 23 predicted proteins | sample Fa13VDMM110SN_FD_130104 | JGI IMG/M metagenome (GOLD analysis project Ga0181356, IMG submission 130104) | Freshwater viral communities from Lake Michigan, USA - Fa13.VD.MM110.S.N | ecosystem: Environmental > Aquatic > Freshwater > Lake | place: USA: Michigan | collected 2013-09-24 | reverse complement strand
TTCAGTACTATGAACTGTGGTTCCTCTTCAATTATGGGTCTAGATGTCTTGCGTTTCATAACCTAGATTAGCTTCAGGTAACACTCCAAGATCTTCGATTTTAACCCAAATTCTCATTTTCCACAATTCAAGGGATTTACCATCTAACTCTGTAGCCCCGTTTTCATCAGCCATTGCTACTATCAGCAAGCATTTGTCTAGAGTTTCTACTGCTGCGTCAACATTGTTCTGCTTGATATACTCAAGTGCTTGTTTCCAAGTGTTGGTAATTTGTCCTACTTTTTTACTCATAACCTTTATTGTATTAGATGTATAATTAATTTAGTTATGGTTGTTATTGAGAATAATACTATTGTCGCTACTCCTATGATAGCTGCTATAGCAAATAACACATCTTCTGGGTTTGTGTTTCGTTTCATAACCTTTATTTTTCTGTAAATATACGAAAGAAAGGCCCGGAGGCCAAATCTTTAGTTAGGAAGGTTAAGGGAAGGAATGTCTTGTTTGAATAACTCTAATTCTAGGGTTAATAACATACAAAAACTTTTTAAGCCATCCCAGTCGTATTCCGCTAACATAACCAAATCCTTGTCGGGGATACTATTTAAATAATTCTTAATACTCACTTCTATAAGCATTCTTAGTAGTATATGTCTTCTCGTTTCGTAGTTTGGTAACTTCTCTTTTCTTACGTTTACCTTCTAAAACTTGAATATACGATTTTAAACACTCATAACTTTGCATTGCACTGTTTTTACTCATAACTATTTTTATTTAATTTATTTTCCTTGCTTGTTGTAAGGTTTAGTATAGTTTTTACTATTCTTATTCTTACTTTGTTTCTTCTTGCTGTGTACGCCTGGTCTTTTTTTCTTTGGTTTAGCGATGAATGTTCTAGTCGCTGACTGTTTTGCTTTTGCCATTTTTCTTTCGTGTGGGTTTAGGTGTGTTTTGTTTTTCTTTTAGTATATCTATTGCTTTTACTATTGTCTCGCATTCCTCATATAATTCCTGCTCAACATAGTATTTAAGATTTTCTTGTAATGTATCTACGAAGAATCGTCTCTCAAGTGTAATATCAAATACAGCCTCTTCCTCTAAACAGTTTACTGATAGTACGTGGACATGTTTTTTTCTTCCATTTACATTAGATAAAATAGACTCTACAACGGCTTTAGATATAGCAAAATCCTTTCTATCTACCATCTCCTGGAACTCTTCGCTGTTATTTAAGGTAATTTCTGCGGCCATTTTAAAATAGGTTTAAAAATTTAGGGTCAATTTCTTTCTCTTTGAGCTTACTCATTTTATCATCATTCGCTAACATTTTAGTAGCCAACCCTTCAAGATGCTTTGATTTAGCTTTCTCATAATCGGTAATGACTTCTTTATGTTTTTTACTCTTCATTTCACAAATAAATATTCATTAGAGTCTACTTATAAACTCACTTCCGTCCTCAGGTGGCTTTGAATCGCCTAGCCCTAATTCCTCTAAACGTTTTAAGGTATAGTCATCTAATTCCCAGTCAACTTGGCTGTTGTACGTAGGTCTATGGTCTTCTAGCCCTTCAATCTGTTTATTATCAAACACATCTCCTACAGTTAGGTAATAACAATTATAACATAACATCTCCATGTTTTCAAGTCTATAATGCTGTTTATTACCGTCCTTAAAGTGCAGAATCAGTGGAGATTTATAATCCGAAACACGTCTCTCATGGAAGCCACAGCCGTTACATTCTTCTTTTAAATACCCCTCAGTTATTAACCTATACTTGATTTTTTGTGGATTGAAGTGAGATGGGTCTATTCGACCTTCAATTATATCTAGTATGGCTGGGTCTTTTTTCTTAAAGTGGGAATGAGTAAGGAATTTAGGTATACCTTTTCCACACTGATTTTTATGTGCCTCAAACAATGAAACCCCATCTTCATTCTTATACACCCTCATATACTTTTTAAGGTGTTGGTAGGAACAATTCAAATAGCGGGCAGCGGCGCGGACAGATTTTGTCTTGTCCATAGCACTAACTACCATCTCTTTGGTTATAGGTTTCAGTTTAGCCATTAATCTTCTAGCCCTGTGAAGTCTTCGTTTCTTTCAAAATCATCAATAGTGGGAATAGCATCGTCTTTATCTATAATGACGATTTCAGGGGTGATTTCTTCTATGATTTGTTTTCTAAAGCTTTTTTCTGCTTCTTCAAATCTACGAAGATCCTCTCTATCAACAGCATAGGTTTCAATCCATGTGTGATCACCTTCTCCCATTTGTACTGTCACAGCTGCTTTTTTCTCAATAGTTGAGTGTTGAGTGCAAGTTTGTGTATTTGGTAGAATTTCCAATCGTTTTGGGTGAATTTCTTCCCCGCATGTGATACATTGTCTACTCATTTGTTATTTGCTTTATTTATTTTTTCAATTAAATTCCAAAGATCTGATGGTGTTTTAACCATATGTAACTTAGGTTCTTTACCAGGGATTGTTACGTTTAGCCCTAGTAATTTACCATCAGCATCAAATCTATCATATACATACCATAGGATTAGGTTGGCTATGCTTTCACTATACTTTAAGAATATGAGATTTTCAATTATTTTATAGTATGTCTCTTCATAACTCCAGAGATCAATACCTAATTCCTCATGCATTACATTAGTGCGGCTCCAGCAATGTTCAAGAAGAATTACGGCTTCAATGAATATTTCCTTTTCTTCGGATTTGCCGTTTTTACTAAACTTAAGTTTACTACCAAAATTATTTAGATTCATCTTTCTCCTTTACAGAATAAATTTGTAACCAATCTTTAACTTCTATTTTCTTCATTGAAGCAAAATAGATAACTGCTATACCTATAGCCCCCGCCTCACATTTACCTAGTGGTTCTTGGGTAGGGTCTACGTTTGAATAATAATAGTAATTTTTGTACTCGTAGTTCATTTTGTAAATATACGAACAAGAAGTTGAAAATACTAATTATATTTTAATAAGATCGTTTTGATATTCATCCATTGAATTAATAGTAATCTTTAAATTACCCAATTCAAATGAACCTATCTCACCGTTCTCTTTAACAATGTCATTTAACTGTTGTATAATACCATAATCATCTTGATTAAAAACACCTCCATCAACTTCAACAATTATATCTTGCCCTCCATTAAACCAAGGATTTAAAGCCTGCTCTAATTGCTGGTGTGGGTTAGAGTTATGTATTATTATAGATTTTTTATATACAACATTGTGTATAGAACTTCTAAATCCCCATTTTTTAATAAAGTTTATATTTGATTGTTGTTCTATAGTCTGGTAATCAGTTGTAGTGCGAGATGTTTTGCTTACAAAATGGTAGACATAGGCTGAGCTTACTTTGTGCTCAAATCCAGCTAATTTATACCTTAAGTGTAGGTCATCATCTTCACAGAACATTTTAAAGGTATAGCCGTCGATGCCTATATAATCTTCCTTCATACATCCAAAGAATAATTGTGAACCTCCATCAGTTAAATTTTCTTCAATATCAAATTCATTGAATTTTTTACTATTGAAATTATCAATGTCACTCCCACAATCTAATAAAACTTTGCCGGGGTATGTATCAGGAAAAATAGGTGGTTCTATTCTAGTATATGTTGTTATTCTCCCTTTAGTAATATGTTTATCCATAGTTTCAACAAAACCAGGTTTAATAATCATATCATTATGAAGTAAAATTATTTTTTCACCATTAGCCTTAGATACAGCATTGTTATAATTTACTCCTAAAGTAACATTATCATTTTCTTCAATAATTACCTCTATCTCATTTTCATTAGGATAAATTTCTCTAATATTATTTAAAATATTTTGAGTGTAATTTTTATTTTTACTTGTTGTCGGGATTATTAATGATATCATTTTATTTTTTCTCTAAATTTATCAAACTCAATTGGAAATGCCTCGGTAGCTTTATCTCTAAACTCTTGTTTTCGATCAAACACTTTTATTTTTGATTCAAAACTAGGAATTCTATTAATATAATCCTCAGTTGTGTATATACCTTTCAAAACATATTGTTTGATATCATATCCATTTTTAACAGCTAATGAAGCAGCAAACATCCCAAACGTATCCTCAGGTCCATACCCACCAAACGCTTCAGGTATGCCTATTAAATCCCAAAATTCTTTAGAATATAAAGTGTGCATACCACATCCAAATTTAAATACTTCAGTTTGTTGAGCATAAACCTCATTTATGTTTTGGTTTATGGTTTCTTGTGGTGGATGAGAATGTTGTTGGTTAAAAGGATCATTTATAAAGTCATCATGAACTATAACATCCCAACTTGGGTCTCCTAATTTAACAACATTAGGTATTAAAATATATTTCCCTTCTAATAGATAAGAAGCTTCTAATTGATATTTTAACAATTGCTCAGGGAATGCTATGTCAGCATCTATGAATATAAATTGATCGTAATCTAGTTGAGTACATTCTCTTTTTTGTTGAGTAGTACCCATTAGACTATTGTCTAGAATAATTTCATTTATATTAGGTACATCATCAAATAATTTTTCAAATATAGAAATAAAATACTCAGGTTTTAAATCACTATTCTCCCAATCTGTTAACTCAGGGTTTAAATTTAGAGATGCTTTAATAATTACATTGTCAGTGTCTTCTAAATACAATAATGCTCTTTTATATTGAGCCATAAAATTTTCAAACAGCTCAATCTCACGAGGCATTACATGAGTACAAATTAAAGTAGACTTCATATTAAATTATTATATTTAAAAATTTCTTTTATTTGTTTAGAAACATTCCCAATATAGTCTTTATATTTAAATGCTTTATTATAATTATCTTCTATAACATCTAATATATTATTATAATAATCCGAATCCAAATTATTTATAACTTTAACCATCTCATCAGCGTTTTTAACTTGAATGATACTTTAAATTCTTTATCTACTTCTTCATATTTAAATGGTTTATCTTGCCACCAACTTTCTCCATATATAGATAATATAGAGTTAGAAGTATTATTTAATATTTTGGAACTCCAAGTTAATATAAAGTTAAAAACATCACTATTATGGATAGCAAAATCATGGTTACCAAAATATTCATTTGGTTCACATGCTATAAAAATGTTTATAGGTGATAAACTAATCTCATTTTGATTAGGTCTATAATCATAAAATAAAGTAAAATCTAGATGGGATAAATCACTAAGTGACTTTTCCCATCTTTCTTTTTCTATATAGTTTGAAAATATATTCATTTATTAAACTGTTTTTTATAAACATCCCAAAATTCTTTTGTTTTCTCAGGCAAATAATTTTCATAGTTAGATAAATCATTTAATAGTTTATATGTGTTTCTATAACCTATCACTTCATTTTCTAAATTAGTTACTAAATCTTGAGCATTTCTATCTTGGTAAACAGTTGCTTGATTATAGATTACTGAGTTAGGGAAATAATGTTGCATTATATACCCACCCCATATATCATCCATTCTGCCAGTGTAAGGTAATACGGAATATACAGGTAATACTTCTCTAGCTAAAAATGTATTTTGTGAATTAAAGGGAGCTAATTGATTAGAACAAAATGGTTCAAATTTTTCAAATTTAACAATTGGTTTTTTACTTAAACGACAAATAGCATCTATGTCTGGGTCACCGTCCCAAAAATCAGCTTGAACTAAAACTTTACGTTTTACTTTTCCTTTATATTCGATGTTGTTTTTAAATGGTAAGTCTTCAATTGGGTATCCTCGATGCCATAAATCATTATGATTAGTAGGTGATATAGGATCAAAATATAACGATGATATATTTTCATATAAATCAACCTCAATTTCTTGCCCTACATAGATGTTATCTCCCCAGTTATCATATGGAATATTATCATCATCGACTGTAGCTACTACATCTGCTTCTTTATCATAAGCATACACAAAGCCAATGTTTCGGCGCTGGATGCTTTTCCAACCAATAGTCTTACTCAATTCAGGATATAATTCATCTTGCTCTTCAGGTGTTAAATATACAACATGATTGTTTTCTAATTTTTTATACTCATCATGAGGAGTTTTTGTATCTCCTATAATAACAAATGTCCAATTTTTTTCTTTAGCTATCTTACAAAATTTAAGAATTGCCTCTGTTGGTTTGTTAATAGTAGTTGTAACTATGAATTTTTTCATATGTTTATATTTTTTAAATATTTTTCGTAAAAATGCTGTGTTGTATAATTATTTATAGCTCTATTATATGCCTTTTCTACCATAGGTTTAAATTCATCATAATTATTCTTAATATAATTAATTTTTTCTATTAAATCAAACTCATTTTCAAAATAGATAAATTCAGTTTCTGGTTCAAAAAACATTTCAATTATATTCCAAGGATCTTTTAAACATAATATTACACTCTTATTAAATGCTGCTTCAAATACTCTTGATTTAATCTGAGGCATTATTTTATGATCTATGTGGGCAAACGCTAAATTTTTATCGGCATTAAGAAATTGTTTGTATCTATGGATATTATGCTCACCTACAAATAATAAATTATAACATAATGTAATTCGAGATTGTGAGTATAACTCTAATTTTTCTAAATATGAACAATTTGGGTTTGTTGTGTACTTGTCATTAGAAGAATTAATAACCCTATAATCTATTCCATTATCATGGATAGCTTTTACAAAACTTAATACCATTTCATTATGGTAATGTCCTGAGTAAACAATGTCAAATTTTTTCTTAAATTCTGTTTTAATGTATTTTTCATTAAATGGGAAGAATATTGGAATTCTATTATCAATTGAATTAGCAGTGTATGGGCATAAAGTTAATACTTTAGCAGCATTATTAAAATCATCAGCATGAGGCCCTATTAATCTTTGGCTATTAGTTAATGGATCAAATTTTAAATCTCTAGTACAAAAATTTGGTTCTTCAAGAGTTAATACAACAACTGGTTTATCAAATTGTTGTTGAAGTTTAGGTGGAGTATATAAATCTCCTACTACTAAATAAAAATCATCTGTTTTATCTTCAAATCTTTTAAGATCTAAATGATAAACTGGGTCGTCCATATAACCATCATTTTTTAATGATGGGAAATATTCTATTACTTTCATGTTTATAATTTAGGAGTTGCTATTAGAAATCCTTGATGTCTTACATTTATCTCACAATCATGAGTATCAGTAAATTCACTTATAATAGTAGATGAATTAGTTACTAATCCTAACTCTTCTTGTAAGTATTTGTATTGCCATCCTGGGAATTCATATGGTAATGTATCATCGTATAGTTTCCAATCATCTATAATGAATACATCTTTAGATATATCTCTACGCTCTTTTATGATTTTAATTTCATTTAATAGCGGGAATGCTTCATCTTTAAACTCTCGAATAGATTCTTCATATGTAATTTTATGAAAATCAGCCCCTGGGAAATGGGCATCTAGAAAGAAGAATATTGGTGTGTCTTTAGGAAGAGTAGGTACTAATTCTTTTAATGCCTCTGAAGAGTAATTATGTATGAATTCAATATTAGGTTGAGGGAATCTTTGTTTTGCTTGTGTTATTAGTTCCCCGTCTACATCCACAGTGTAGAATTTTTCAAATGGGAAAGTAATAGCGTGTGATAAACACTCACATACTCCTGTTCCTGTTTCTACATATTGTTTACAATTATATTTATCAATATAAGGTTGTAAATTAAAAATTTGGATTGATCCCATAGTTTTTTTATTTATATAATTTAATTAAGTTGTAAAGTACTGCCAATTTACTTTAGTAAAGATTTTATTTATAATTGGAACCCAATCCATTTTTCCACTTCTTGGATAACAATAAAACCCAGTTGCTTTTAATGTGTCCATTTTTTCCATTAAGTATTGATAACTTGTATCAACTGTGACTACCATAGAAGCATTTTCAATTACTTTTAACCAATCAAATAAATTATCATTTGGGATAAATTGCATTTCTACTATTCTATCATCAGTGTCAACTCCAAATGGAGCTTCATGATAATGAGGAGGAGTTCCAAATTTTCTATTTAAAAACACATACGGCTCATCATCTGTTAAACCTAATATATTATAGTATAGATTATCTTCTCTTTCTTTATTTCTTTTAAAATTAAAGTTATCTCTCCATATATTAAAATCTAATCCTACTAAATCATATTTAGCACACATTAATGTTGAGTCTTTTATTCTAAATTGAGAATTAGATAAAGGTAAAAACACGAAGTTATCTTCAAGTATCATTGGGTATAAATTCCAAGGATCATTGTATTGTTGCATGTATGTATCCTTATATGGAAAATCAGAATTCACATCTACAAATTCAATTCCAGGTGTTGTTATGTAATCTTTTAAATACATAACATGAGACGCTATAGGCCATATCACTCTATAACCTAAGTTTAAATAGTGATTCCCTATTCCTTGACAAAAGAAAACATCACCTATTCCTAATGGTTGGTAAACCAAACATATGCGTTCTTTACTTATGTCGCTCATATCCTATTTTTATTTCTGAAAGATTAGTGTTGAAGAATTTTAGTTGTAATTCTTTTTTAGCTAGCATTCTTTGGTAATTGCATTTATCTACATAACTAGCAGGCACTGAGTCGTCTTTGGCTTTATCAACAGCATCAAAAGTTAATTTGTTGGCTTCATAAACATCTTTGTATTTAGGTGATGATAAAATTGTTTCTACAAATTCTACCCCTAAATTCTCTATTAAATCATTTTTAGCAATTTGTAATGTTTCTAATGGTAGATATCCATTATTATGCTTTAAATGTAAGATAGAGTAATAATCAAAAGCATAAGCTTCATCAACAGTTATTTTTATCATTTTATTTATTTTTAAATCCAACCATGTATATCAGATAATCTAGTACCATCAGTAGATGTTATATTTATTTTTGGTTGGTGTAACGATTGGTGATATTCAATCATCTCGTCAATCATTGATTCAAAAGTATAGTCTGGTTCCCATCCTAATTCTGTTCTTAGTTTTGTTGAATCACCTTTTAAGTGTCTAGTCTCTTCAGGGCGACTATATTTTGAGCTTACAGAAACATATTGTTTATAATCTAATCCTAATTTATTAAAAACATATTCACATAAATATTCAATTGAATTAGTTACGCCTGTAGAGCAAACGTAATCATCAGAATGAGTGTGTTGTAGTATCATCCACATTGCTTTAACATAGTCTTTAGCACTTCCCCAATCTCGACTTGTAGATAATGTTCCTAATTCAAGCTTATCAGTTAACCCTAAAGATATCTTAACTGCTTCTCTAACTACCTTGCTTGTTACAAAATCAGCTCCTCGTCTTGGAGATTCATGATTAAATAATATCCCATTAGAAATAAACAAATTATATGAATTACGATAGTTAACACACATATTGTGTGAAAATACTTTAGCTACAGCATATGGATTTGCTGGTTTAAATTGTGTTGTTTCTCTTTGAAAACCATCATCATCAATTGAATTACCATACATTTCAGATGTTCCTGCTTGGTATACTCTAGTATTAGGAGAATAATTTTTTACTGCTTCTAATAAATTTAATGTACCTAAAGCTGTGATATTAGCTGTTAGAATTGGGTTTTCATAGCTAACTTTTACATGAGATTGAGCAGCTAAATTATATATTTCATGAGGCTGAGATCGTATAATAGCATTTTGTAACGATGATAAATCAGTCAAATCAGCATATACTAGGTTAATTTTATCTAAAATATGATTTATATTATTTGTGTTAGAGGTAGATTGTCTTCTAACTATACCCCAAACTTCATAGTCTTTATCTAATAAAAACTCAGCTAAATAAGACCCATCCTGTCCTGTTATTCCTGTGATTAATGCTCTTTTTTTCATTTATATAATTGTTTGTTTATCCATTCAAATGTTCTATTGATTCCTTCTTGTAATGATCGATCGAATATAATACCCATTTTTTCCAAATACAAAGTATTATCAGAATTTCTTCCTCTAACTCCCATAGGACATTTAAAACCATATTTTTCAATAAATTCTTCCCCATCAATATTCTTTACGTATGCTCTTTTATCAGCAGCTTTAATAGCCATCTCAGCTAATTGATTAATAGTAACCATTTCTTCTGAGCCGATGTTAACTGGGCCTAGGAATGAGTCTTGTCTCATAAATGCTAGGACAGCACTTAAACAATCATCAATATAAAGAAATGATCTAGTTTGTAAACCATCACCCCATACTTCGATTTCTTCATCCATTAGTACTTCAGCTGCTTTACGACACATAGCTGCTGGTGCTTTTTCTTTACCACCATCCCAAGTTCCGTATGGTCCAAATATATTATGAAATCTTGCTACACGAACATCTAATCCATAATTGCGATTAAAAGCTAAAAATAATCTTTCACTGAATAATTTCTCCCAACCATACTCTGAATCAGGGTTTGCAGGGTATGCACTTGATTCTTCACAATTAGGGTTGCTTGGGTCTAGTTGATTATGCTCCGGGTACATACAAGCTGATGAACTGTAAAATACTCGTTTAACTGATTTTTTAGATGCTTCATGAGTTACATTTAAGTTGATTAATGCTGAGTTATGCATTACATTGGCATCATTGTTACCTGTAAAAATGTAGCCAGCACCCCCCATATCTGCTGCTAGTTGGTATACTTCATCAAATGAATTTATTTTATCATTTTCTGATGTTTGGTTTGGGGCCATCATTACGCGACTTACTAGTATTGGGTCTCGTAGGTCACCTTGAATAAATTCATGGCATATTTCTGCTTCAGTAAAATACTCATGTCTTTTAATATCTACTACTCTTACCCAAAATCCTTCTTCTTTAAGGCGCTTTGCTAGATGCCCTCCAATAAAACCTCCACCTCCAAGTACTAAGGCTGTTTTTTTAATATTTTGATTTTTCATAATTTACTATAAAAATTATTTTGTGATTCTTGCCTTGATATATGTTTATAATGATATAGAGAATATTCTTCAAACTCAGGCAAATAAGCATATGTTTTATACCCGTCTAGTACTTCATGTAATTTGTTTGTCCATTTAATATCAGAAGTGTTTTTAAATATCCTCCATTGATAATCAGGCCATTGAACCCATCCTTTATCATTTTGTTTCCAACCCCACATTTGAATATGTTGAGGTGTAATGCCTTCTACAATATTAATTCTAGGGGTTAAAACAACATCTGACCCTGAGTTGGTTAGTATGCCAGGTAATGCTTCTAGTAATTCTTCATTGGGTAGTTCATCAGCATCGATTTGGAAAATATAATCACCAGAGCACATCTTATTTAATTCATTTTTCCAATCAGCAAAATGTCCTTGAAATGCGCTTTCTTTTAGAATAATATATCCTTGCTCTTTCCATAAGAATAAATGATATAATAACTCTTGTGGTGCTTTTGGTTTATCTAATAAAACGCAAATTTCATCCTCGGGGCGTTTGTGTTGATGTAGGAAATTAAATAAACGCTTAATTTCTTCCAGTTCATTACAAACTGTAATTGCATAACTAATTTTCATAACCTAAAGATAATATTATCCTGGCAATAGGCCAATGTAGCTTAAAGCATCCATAAAATCTCTCTCCTCAAAATGTTGAAGTGTTTCCATATCCATTCTGTATTCATAAAATTTACCAGGTTGTTTTGGTATTGGGAATTTATGTTTTTCTTCTTCAGTTACAGGTACTGCTTTTACGGCTGCCCATTTCCAATTTTCAATCCCAGTTCCGTTGGCAAACACCATACCTTGTTTAGGTTCATTGATTGTTTGTGGTAACCAAGTTAATTTAGTTTCAGAGTCGATCCAAGCTAATACTTTATATAACTCAGGAAGTACTTCCATTTGCTCGTTATAAAAATCACTTCCTTCAGTCATAAGTGAGTTAGTCCAATACCCACATGATAATGACATCCAATTTGTTATTTCAGGTGTAACCTGTGTTTCATAACACAAGTCACCTCCTGATTTAGGACAATTAATAATTTTATCCATTTGTTTCTTCTTTTTTTAATGTTGGTAATTCAATTTTCTTTAGTTTAGGAAGTTGTAATTTAACTTCTTTTGGAAACTCAGGGATATACATAGTGAATAATTCATCTACTTTATCCTTCATCTTTTCCCAACTAAATTCAGTTTTGCTTTTATGTGCTTGACGTTTTGCTCCATCAATATATTTTTTATAATCTTCAAATATATCTTTAATAACAGTACCGGTGTGTCCTAGATCAGCTGAAAACCATTGTGATTCTTTTAGTAGCCACTGGTTAGCAGCGCTTGGATGCACATCTGTTAATTTACCTGGTAACATTGTTGTGAACTCAGGATTTAGAAAATCTACTTGTCCACTCCAATTAGTAGTAATGATTGGTTTTTTGGTTAAACTAAATTCAAGTAATGGTCTTCCAAATCCTTCACCTTTAGTTAAATTAATCATTGCTTTTACTTTAGAATGATTATATAACTCATTCATTTCCGCATCACTAAATTCACCATGTAAAACATAAACGTTAGGTAAATCTTTACTATTAATTGATTTTTTGATCAAAGTAATTTTTCTTAAGATTTCATCTCTATCCAGATATGAGGATCCCATTTGAGATGTTTTTAAGATTAATGCTGGCTTGTCTTTTTTATTTTTAAATATTTCATAAAACATTTTAATCAATAAACCAACATTTTTTCTATCCTCACCTAAATCACCATTAATCCAGTGACCAACAAATAAGAATGCAAATTTTTCTTTAATACTATCCAATTCAGGGAATGAATCAACATTATCAAGTGGTTTATAAACATTAATATCTGCTCCTTCAAATACTACTTTAATCGGTTTTTCAACTTTAACTTCCCCAATAGGTTGATTGGTACGTTGATCTACTTTTTGTAAAACAGTATTAATAAATGTTTTCTTTGAATGCTCAGATGAAGTTAATACTAAATTCATTCTATTAATTCCTTCAACCCAATCACCAGGTGCTATTGTGGTTTCTACACCTGCAGTTACTCCGATATTGTATTTTCCTATTGGTTGAAATTCATTTGGTATAGTAATTTGCATCC
>Ga0181356_1000871_pt1 | contig 13193 bp, 12 predicted proteins | sample Fa13VDMM110SN_FD_130104 | JGI IMG/M metagenome (GOLD analysis project Ga0181356, IMG submission 130104) | Freshwater viral communities from Lake Michigan, USA - Fa13.VD.MM110.S.N | ecosystem: Environmental > Aquatic > Freshwater > Lake | place: USA: Michigan | collected 2013-09-24 | reverse complement strand
TTTGTAGTTTTAGTAGCCCAAAGAATAACACCAGCTACAACGGCAATGGCAATAATAGTTGCTAACATAATTTTTGTTTTTGTTTTATATATATAAATATACGATATTTTTAGAAAACAACCAAATTTAAGACAATATTAAGCTATATAAGCATTACCTGTCACAATACAAGCATCAATATTTGTTTTTTGGATAGGCGTAAGTGCTGTTAAAAACCATTCTTTAGCTAACATCACTTCAAGATGTTCAATGTTTCTTTTTACTCTATCTTTTTTTTCATCATCAATAACTTCAGTAGAAGTATTATTAATTAAGTTTACTGAGTCAAAAGCAGCGTTTACTGAATTTGTGATTTGTTCTGGGGTAATTGTTTGTTCCATTTGTTTGTTGTTTAAATATAAATATGATATTTTATATTATCAAATTTATTTTAATTATTTTAGTGCTTATCCACCGTAAAACAGCGCACTTATGTTAACTATATATTTCTACATAGGTCGGACTATATCATCATGTTTTAAACATGTTGGGCGCTCTGGCTGGTTATTAAGGAAGCTTTATTCCTCCAGTAGTCTCTGAACCTTCCTGAGATGTATCTCAGGCTTGGCTGCTGATTTTCCAATCTTTAACATTATTACATTTTAGTAGTTAAAGCTCTAAGGACGTTCCAGCAATTCACCCAATTTAAAGTGGACATATATAAATATACAAATATTTTTTAAGGTACCCAAGGAGTTACTATATTTTCATAAAAAGCTTGACCAAATGTTGATGTATTGCCATTAGGATATGAAAAAGTAAGGGTAGCTCCTTCTTTAACTACATTAACTGTTGTTAAAAAAGATCCGCGTGAATATTTATATTGACCATTAATGCTAGTATTCTTTGCAGGACTCCCAATATTATTAGTTGCAATTAGAGTATAATCCTTTACACTTGTATTTGAATTGTCAGGTTTTTGATATATATTATATGCTGGAGTTGTATTAGCAAATACATAATTATTTTCAAAGTAATTATCAAAATGATTACGTGTACTTCTATTATTAACAACAAAATAATAATAATACATAATACCACCACCTTGTTTTGCTATAACTCCTTGTCTTGCTGCTATCATAATATTATGTTAAATTTCCATATAAATACCACTCATTTGTATCTACCTTTACTAAGGAAGCAGCTCCATATTGTGTTGAAATTGTATCTAAACTACCTGCACTATAAACTGCAACTCCTACAATTCCAGTCTCACCTACTATTTGTACAGTTCCAGTATTACGCATTACAACTGATATTTCTGTTCCTATTGGGAAAGCTACATTTGCGTTTTGAGGAACAGTTATTACACTATTAGAACTAAAATTAGCTTCAATCATTTTACCCTGGTCAGTTAACACAAGTGTATATGTTGTTGTTATACGATTAAATAATAGTGGTGCTACTAACCCATTTTGTACTTTTACAGAACCACTAACGTCTAATTTATAAGCAGGACTTGTAGTTCCTATGCCTACGTTACCACCGTCTAAAATAGTTAATCTATCTAACCAACTTCCTGAATAAGTCTGAAACTTGTGACCATTATTATCTGCTTGATATATTATGCCCCCATTATTACTATTATTTATTAACAAATCTGAACTTGATGCTCCATTATTATTAAAACTTGTTGCACCAACAGAACCACTAACGTCTAATTTATAAGCAGGACTTGTAGTACCTATACCAACATTACCTGAGCTAGAAATAAACATAGGTGTAATTACCGATGTAGATGCATTCATTTGGAAATGTAAATTTCCATATGCTGTATTGAAGTAGTTATTATCTGCATTTAAAGAATATAAACTAATCCTATTAGTACCTGCAACTACATTAAGATATGCTCTACTTGAAGCATTAGTTGTGTCAGTATTTCTAAAATAAAATTGTGTTGTTCCATTTTGATTTTTTTGAACATCTAGTATATCAGATGGACTTGAAGTTCCTATACCAACTTTACCATCACCTCTTATAACAAAATCGCTTTCAGTTGTTCGGGCAGATATAGAAAAAAATCTATCAGCAGCAGCAGCAGCAGGATAATAAGATATTTTACCATCTGATAAAGCACTATCTGAAAATATGATTTGTGCGTAGTTATTATTTACTCCTCCTCCGTCAACTCTTAATTGTGCAGTTGATGCGTAAGTTGTACCATTTGCACTAAAAACAGTTAATTTACTTGCAGGACTTGTTGTTCCTATACCTACATTACCACTTTGACTTACAAATAGTAATGAAGTACTTCCTGACGATACTTGTAGGGGTACTTGTACTCCTGAACCTGAAATGTTAAGTGAACCTGATATGTCTAGTTTTGCATTTGGTGTCGCTGTTCCTATACCTACGTTACCTATAGTAGAAGCAAATAAAGTATATACCCCGTTTTTTTCTAATGATAAACTTGTATTGCTTGATGTAGTATTAGCTATTTTAAATCTACCAAATGTTGAAGTAGTATAACCTGCATCGAGTAATAGAGTGCTATCTGCTGCAGATACAGAAGCTATTATACCACCTCCTGAATAACCATATCCTGCACTGTTAGTACTAGCTCCTACAACTTGTGTTGCTAAAATTTTAAGTGTACTACCATCACTATTAGTATTTTGTCTTATTTCTGAATTACCAGATAAACCTATACTTCCAGAAACTTGCAATTTACCATTAACTCCAGTTGGTGTTGTACCTATTCCTACGTTAGCGTTATTCAATATCCTCATAGCTTCAGTTGCCCCATTATTCCCTACTTTAAATATGTGGTCAGCTCCTGTCGTTCCAACTCCAGATGTAGGTTGGTAGGTAATTGTTGATGTTGTTGTTGTACCTCCAATTAATAAAGGATTAGTAAGGCTTGTACTTATTGTAGCAGTTCCTGTAATAGATGTTGAAGCACCAAACCTTTGCCATTGTGTTCCATCATAGGTATCGTTTGTATTTAAAGTTGTATTATAAATACTTAAGCCAGTTGCAGGTGAACCTATTGCATTCCTTTGTGTTGTTGTCATTCGAGGTGGTAAAAAACCTTTAGTACTGCTACTTACATTTAACAAAGCACTTACGTCATTTGTACTAGTACCCACTAATAAATTACCAGCAGAATTTATACGCATACGTTCGACACCTGCCGTATAAGATATTATTGCTTGTTGAGTTGCTGCCCCATCTTCATAACCCCTTATCTCAATTTTAGAAACAGATGATGTATTAAAGGCATAACCTCCCCTTAGTGTTAAATTACCATAATCAGTTGCAGGTAATCCACCTAATATATCCCCTCCACCTCTAAGCATTAATCCTCCGTCCACATCAAGTTTAACAGTAGGCGATGTAGTCCCAATCCCTACATTACCATTAAATGATGCTGTACCTACAGTGGTTAATGATCCAGTCATTGATACTGAACCAGTAAATTGGTGTGTATTGGCTAATAAGCTACCGAAGCGTGTAGAACCAGTTACAAAATCGGTTGATGATGTTATTGTTTGTACTACAAGCGTTTGTGCTGTTAATGTGCCTGTTGTTGTTATAGAGCCTAATACATTAAGTGAGCCTGTAATTATAGTTGAACCTGATATGTCTAGTTTTGCTGTTGGTGTTGTTTTACCTATACCTACGTTACCACCGCTTGTGATACGCATACGTTCGATATTGCTGGTGTAAAAATTAAAATCTGATGATACTGCCGAACCAATGCTATAAAGAGAATTTGTATTATCCCAAGCTAAGAATGCTTTTGTTGTACCGTTGTTTGCAAAATATTGTGAAGTGTATTGCTGACCACCATTATCTAAAAGTAATACATCGTCATTACCGCCTTTTACGTGAAGTTTTTTTGCAGAACTTGTAGTACCTATACCAATATTACCATTACTTCCACTAATAGTCATTCTAACAGATCCGCTAGTTTCAAAAGCAAGATCTTGAACATCATTAGTACCAAGTACAGCTTGTGCACTAAATGAATTACCTCCTTGTACAAAGAAATTGCCGGTTAGTGATGATGTAGGTATAAATGATGCTGTTGAGGCGAATGAAGCACTAGTTGCAAATGATGATGTTCCAAATAATGAACCTGTTATGCCTGCTGTTACATTGAGTGAGCCTGTAATTATAGTTGAGCCTGATACATCTAAAGTAGCATTTGGTGATGTTTTACCAATACCTACGTTTCCTCCTACTGGTTGTAATATGAGATTGTATGCTGTAGCTGTGTTATTACGCATTACCTGCATATAGGAATTACCATCTGAGGTATTTATTCCCACATAAAGACCGTATAGATTATTATCCCCAGCAATAAATAAACCGCCTTTACCAGTGCCTAAAGTAGGGTAAGCAGTATCAGTTCCTTGAGTAATATGAAGTTTATTTAGTGGAGATGTATTAGCTATACCTACGTTACCACTAATTATAACTGAGCCTGATACGTCTAGTTTTGCTGCTGGTGTTGTTTTTCCAATACCTACGTTGCCACTTGTTTTTAAAATTAACTGAGCATCTGTCATAGTCGTACTATAGCTATCAGCTTTAAATCCAATTTCTCTTCCGTTAGCATTGAAAATTATTCCTGCACCTGAATCTTTTGAAATCCTAAAAGCAGTTCCATTTGTAGAATTGTCAGCAAGTTCAATCCAAGTACCCGAACCAGTTGGTAATATCATTCCAACTAATCCGCCTTGATAATTTGCAAGAGCTGAACTATTACCTACTTGAAAATTTGCTAAAGAACTTGTTGTTCCGATCCCTACATTACCACCAGAACTAATAAACATTCTAGTTGAACCATTTGTCTCTAAAGCAAGATTTTGAACATCATTAGTTCCTAATACTGCTTGAGCGCCAAAACTATTTCCACCTTGTACAAAGAAATTATTGGTTAATGATGATGTAGGTATAAATGATGCTGTAGATGCGAATGATGCACTTACTGCATTTAAAACATATGATGCTGTTGTTGCAAATGAAGCACTAACTGCATTTAAAACGTATGATGCTGTTGTTGCATTTGATGCCCAACTAGCTGTTCCGAATAGAGATCCAGTGATACCACTAGTTACATTTAAAGAACCTGTTATTACTGAGTTATTAAGCGCAATGACGCCATTGCGAGCTACAAATTCGTTTGGCATATGTTATACTTTAGTTCACTTTCCCTAAAGTGGGGTTTATTATAAATATTATTATTCTGCAGATAATTGTGTTATACGATACTGCCTTCCAGTTGGATCATTTGCCTGCAATTCATCAGCCTTAGCTTGTGCTTCAGCTTCATTGTCATATTGATAAATTGGATCTTCTGGTGTTAGTCTTGCTACCCAAATTTGATCGTTACCGGGAATAAACTGCATTTGTACTTCGTATGTCATATTATATATTTTATTAAATAAAAGTGGCTTGTGATTTAATTGTCCATCCACTAGTATTGGTTTGGAAATTCAATTGTGCTTGTGCTGTTACAATAGTTACTGATGATGTAACTGTTGTTGTTGTTCCAATATCTAATGTTGAAACATCAGTAAATTGAGCCGTACCTCCATTCCATACTGCAAATATTTCACCTATTCTAGCGTTTGAACCGCTTGTTACTGTATATAAGTATTTAGCGCCTGTGAAGGAGCCAGTTGATGTTGTAAATAAGTTATTTGCACCTACTATAGATGATGTTACAGTTGCTGTTTGTATTTGAGATATACCAATAGTAAATCCACTAGCGGCAAATGATGTTGTTGAGGCAAATGAAGCACTTGTAGATGTAGTTGCAAACGATGCACTTACTGCATTTAAAACATATGATGCTGTTGTTGCAAATGAAGCACTTACTGCATTTAAAACATAGGATGCTGTTGTTGCAAATGATGCTGTTCCAAGTAATGAGCCTGTTATACCTGCAGATACATTCAATGAACCTGTAATTATAGCTGAGCCTGATATATCTAAAGTAGCATTAGCTGTTGTTTTACCTATACCTATGTTACCGTTATTTAAGATTCTCATTCTTTCGGTAAGATTGGAAACGCTTGTTGTAGGAGAAGCACCAGTATTGTTTACATAAAACGCTAAAGATCCATTATAGTCATTATTTGGGTCATTTCTTATCCCACCAATTGCACTAATTAAAGTTGGATTACTTGCGTCTCTAAAAGATATAAGTGTTCCACGATTACTTGTGCCACCTATAGATGTTCTTCCGGTTGTAGATACTCTAACAACTTCTTCTAAAACAGTTGTGTTTGTAGTTGCTTTACTTATTTCTAAAGTTGTAGATGGAGTTGTTGTTCCTATACCTAAAGGCCCATTAAATGATGCTGTACCTACAGTTGTTAATGATCCAGTCATTGATACTGAACCAGTAAATTGGTGTGTATTAGCTAATAAAGAACCGAATCTTGTTGATCCAGTTACAAAATCAATAGACGATGTGATAGTTTGAACTACAATTGTTTGAGCTGTTAATGTACCTGCTACTGTAAAATTATCAGCATATGATGATGTTGTTGCAGTAGTTGCAAAGGAAGCACTTGTAGCATTTTGAGCTTGAGATGCACTTAAGGCATATGAAGCACTAGTTGCAAACGATGAGCTAACAGCATTTAAGACATAAGATGCTGTTACTGCATTTTGTGCTTGAGATGCACTTAATGCAAATGAAGCACTAGTAGCAAATGATGCTGATACTGCATTTAAAACATAAGAGGCAGTCACTGCATTTTGTGCTTGAGAGGCAGATGTAGCAAATGATGCTGATACTGCATTTAAGACATAAGATGCTGTAGAAGCAAATGAGCTTGATATAACACTTCCTCCATAGAATGAAGCTGTGGTTGCAAAGGAAGCACTTGTTGCTTGTGTAGCGTTTGATGCGGTACCTAACAGAGAACCTGTTATACCATTAGTTACAGATAAAGAATTTAAAATTGCATCTGATCCAGATACAATTAATTTTTTCCAGTTAGGCATTTTGTTTTAGATTTGGTACTATGGTTAGTTACATACACTTATGCCGTGTATATGCCTACTTCCTTGCGGCCAATAGTATTGTTTGGTATAAATATATATTATATATTTAAATTAACTATTATTTTGTTTTATATATTGATTTTGAATCTTTATAATAAGATTATAAAATACTTCTATTTGATGACCTTTTAAAGTAGTATCTTTTAAAATACCAAGTAAAAGTTCTAGTTCCTGTAATGTTAAATCATTTTCAGAAGCTAGAACGTTTATGTTTGTTGGTTGTATTTTATTACCAACAATTATTTTATTTGCTGTAAAAGCCATAACTTTTTTAATTAGTTGTTTAAGCATATATAAATATATCCCCAGTAGTACTATTTACATGTATATTACCGGATCCATTAGTACTACCACCCCAAGTTGGATTTGCTGGTGGTGCACTACCTGTTATTTTTGCTGATACTACAAATTCATCTGGTGTTAATGATGTAGATGTTCCTATAGCATCATAAGCCATAGCAAAACGACCATATGTTCCTGCTGAACTTGCTTCTAAATAGAAGGCTGATCCTGAACCTGCTGCATTATATTGAGTAACCCAACCTGAATCTGCTAATACACTTGAACCACTGTTTATTAAGATAAATTTATCCTTAATATTTAAGTTATCTACATTAGTAAATGATGCTGTACCAGTAACTGATAAGTTACCTGTTATTGTAGCATCTCCTGATACTGTTAGTGTTGTTAATGCTGATGTTCCTGTTATTGTCACTCCAGCTAATGTTCCAACACTTGTTAATGATGAAGCAAGTACATTGGAAGCTAAAGTAGCTCCAGTTAATGTTCCGGCTGGTGCAATTACTGCTGCTGTTGTGATACCTGTTGTTAAACCTTTAGCATTAATAGTAATTACTGGAATTGCTGTACTACCACCTGTTGTTCCTGCTGTAGCTACTGTCGCTAAAGTAGTTGCATTACCTACTGATGTTACATCACCTGTTAAGTTAGCATTTGTTGTTACTGTTGATGCGAGGGATGATGATGTGGCGAAGGATGCTGATGTGGGTACTAATGTTACTAAACTTTGACTAAAAGTAGTGCCATCACCTTTTGTAAATGTTAAGTTTGGATTACTAAAACTAGCTGTTGTTAGTAATGATCCTGTGCTTACTTGATTACCAACATTTTGTGCAAAAGATGCTGTTAAGGCATATGATGCACTAGTAGCGTTTGTTGCAAGACCACTTAGTGAACCACTAAAAGATCCAGTAAATGATGCTGCGGTAACATTAGTAGTTACACTAAGCGAATTTAAACTAGCATCTGATCCAGACACTATGACTTTTTTCCATGTAGCCATTTTATTTTATGTATTTTATATTAATAAATATATAATTTATTCAAGACCAATGAATAAAGATGATGAGGTAAACCAAATACTTCCTGCTTCTGTTGTTCCTGTTGGTATTATTGATTGTGTTGCAAATTGTACTATACTTTGGCTAACAGTTAATACGGATTGTTGTGTTGTGAAATTTTTTATTACAAATAAATTGCTGTATAGAGTAGTATTACTACTAGAAGATATGTTTAAATATATATTACTGCCAGATTGTATTAAGAATAAATTGTTAGGAGTAGTATTTACACTAGCTGTAATACTTCCTGTTGTTATTCGAAAAATATTAAAATCAATAGAAGAGGCAGTTGTTGCGTATGACGCAGATATAGCATAAGAGGCGGTTGGAGGTATAGAACCAGAGCTAAGAGTTGTTAATTCTACAATTGATGCAGTTCCATCATTTTTCTTAAAATATACTTTACCATCATATGTGTTGATGGCTATTTCTCCTAAATTTAGGGAACTAGTGGTGGGTACCCTGCCAGGAACTGCACTACGCTTTAGTTCAATGTTAATAGCCATATGTATGGTTCAATTTAGATTGGTATATACCTTTAATACTTTAGCTTATATAAGCCATGTATAAATATAAATTAAAATGTTCCTCCATCAATATTACCGCTACCTGTTATTGAACCACTTGCTATACCTGGAGAATTAGCTATACTTATTGAGCCTGAAACTACTAAAGCTGGGTTGCTAGGATTTGTTTGAGTAATGTCAAAAGAACCAGACACATGTAATACATTACTACCTGTGTTGTAACTTAAATTGGATAACATTTGTTCTAATCTAATTTGTGCCATATTATTGCCATTTTCCTATTGCTAAAATTTCATCTGTTGATATTAAAGTAAACTGCAGTATTGATGTATCAAATACTAAAGTAGTACCATCAAAAGAAATCACAGATAGTGTTGGAGAATATTGTCCGTTAATAAAATAATTAAAACTATTTTTGTTAGTTGGTGGTAAACCACTACTAGCTGGAGGTTGGAGAAATGATCCAACAAAAGTAACTGTGTTAGTAGATATAGGTGTACCTTGTTTAGTAGAGTTAGTGTTTAAATAATTAGTTATAGCTGGGTCTACATTTGCGTTTATTAATTGTCCAGATGTTGGGAAATTAACTGCTTGGCCTTTAACTCCTTTTTTCTTACCTCCACCCACTGTAAATATATCTGATACATCAGTTTCTAAATTAAATACCAATTGTGCTTTTGATAGAAATTTCTTTGGGTGTGAAATATCTCTATTTACTGTATCAGGAATAATATATCCATTTAAAGTAATTTCAAAATTAGTTCTTGTTGTTCTATCATCTCCAGCTGAATACTCTGTTGATGTTGCAAAACTGCTTATATTAGCTCTAAACTGAAATCTACCTTGCTCACCCCAATATGTATTTGCTGCATATTGAAATGCTTCAATTATTTTATTATTTTGTTCTAAATGATTAGTAAAAATAACAGCACTATATTTTAAAGTAACATATTCTGGCATCACTACTAATCTAAACTCTTTAACAGGTATTCTATTAGTTAATGCTGTGAAATTATCATAAGTATTTTTTTTTGTATACCCTGATTCAAATGCAAATAAATTTTGAGGTTTATTAGCGTCAATTTTAGTTCCTAAGTTTCTATTTGCTTCTAAACTATCACGTTTTAAAACAATAATAGGAGCTATCATTCTACCTGAAAATTCTCTTAAATATCCTTTTTCTTGTATTGTAGCCCAACGTTCTGGATATCCATACATTACAGGTACTTTAATTCTATTACTATCTTGTATAGTAGATGGTTGGATTTTTTCTTCAATATATTTTACAATAGCAGTATCAATATCCATAATACCAATGGATATATCTTTTACTCTGTCTCCTTTTGTTGATACATCATTACCTCTATTATGATCTTCAATAACAGGACGACCAGCAGATGAAGGATCAGCAGTATTATATCCTAAAGCTTCATCTAATATCTCTTTTTGATTTTTTGGTCTTGGTTTTTTTATTTTAGCCATTATAATAATTTATAAGGTAATAAATTTAATCTACTTGCTCTTGTTTGATGACATTCTATATTATATGTTACTAATTCAGCTTGAGGACAACTTGTTTGTCCAACACCAATATTAGAATTAACAGGAATATAATTAACTATAATATTATGTATCTCAAAATATCTTTCTGTTGAACTATCAAAAATTATATCTCCTATAAATGGCATTGAATTAACTCCTTGAATTAGTCCTGAATATGCATTTTGCCATGCTACTTTAGGTATAGTTAATGTTATATTTTTCTCAATATCTGGTCCAAACATTTCATCTTTAATAGTATCTGGACTTCTTTCAATAGTACATTTAATTAAGAAAGGTTGATAATACCATTTTTCTAATGACTCACCATATATATTTTTCTTTGTTTGATCTAAATTTATTATATAGTAATCAACAGTAGTTCGCATAAATTGTAAAGCAGCTTGTTGCATTTGATCAAATAAATTAAACTGAGAACAATTAGGAGATGGACTAGGAGTTGGAGTTATACTAGGTGTTTTACTAGGTGTTACAGATAATGTTGGTGTTAGTGTAACTGTTGGAGTTATACTAGGGGTAATTGTTATACTAGGAGTTATACTAGGGGTAATTGTTATACTAGGAGTTATACTTGGTGTTGGGGATGATGATGCTAAAAATGATGGTGATGAAGTAACAGATGGTGTCACACTAGGTGTTTTACTAGGTGTTGGTGTTACACTAGGTGTTTTACTAGGTGATTGAGCAGGTTGTGAAAAATTAGGTACTCCAGGCATAAACTAGTTTATTATAAAGCGTATATTAATAATGGTATTTGATTCATTGTTTGACGACTAAACTCAGATTCTTGTTGTTTTCTTTCTAATTGAGCTCTACGAGTTGTTTGATCTAAATATTCTTTCAATTCAGTCATTAAATCTTGTTTTTCTTGTCTAGAATCAGTTAATAATTCAGATCCATTAACTACCAAACCACCAAAGTTTGAACCTTGGAATGTTGCTCTGATTTGTCCTTCAATTTCTTTACATATAGTTAAAGCATATCTAAATATCCAAGATCTACCAACTTGATTTATATTAGAATAAATTGGATTTCTATAAGGAACATTCATTACATCTGATACAACATTAGGTCTAAGATCAGTTACTGGTAGATATTTTTCACTTAATTTCATATATTTGAAAAGAAGCATTTGTTCATTTGATGGTACAGGGAATATTCTTAATTGATTATTCACTAGATCAAAACTAAACGCTGATTTTCTTATTTGGTCATTAAATTCAATTGCTTGAATCTTTTGAATATCAAAATATACAGGCATTAACATAAAGTTAACACCAGGTGAATAAGAACCAAATCCAAATGTTTCAAGTAAGCCTTGAACACCAGTACCTGTACCAGCGTATGGATCAAAGTATCTTACAATTGCAGGAGGTTCTTGATAAAATATTTGTCTAATTTCTATTCTATCTCCTGTTTCTAATGAAGCTGAAGCAGCAGCCCAAGCATTTAAGTCATAAACTTGCTTGCCTGGCTCTAAATGAAGTGATCCTGTATATTCAGTCACATATCCTCCTACACCTGCTTCTTGAGCATATGATTCAGCTATTCTAATTTGAGTTTGTAAAGTATTGTTTATTAATTTACCATTTAATCCTCTTCCTTTTAATGTATCTTGATAATAGGCTGTATTTAAAGTAGCTCCACTATTAAAAAGAGATTGAATTGGGTATGTTGTGAAGAAATAAATAAAACTATTTCCTGAAGTTATAGTGTAAACAGTGTTGTTGTTAATGTCTATAGATTCTGATGTAGGACCAGCTACTTTATTAAACTGAGGATATGTTGTTTGGCTAAAATCATAATTTTCATATCCTGATGTAGATGGATTTTGGTAATAATAAAAATTCCAGTTATTGATTTTAGTTAAATCAGGAGATAAAAAGTCATTTATAGAAGCAGATGACACATAAATTTCTCCTTGAGCTATAGAAGCTGAGTTGGGTAAATCATTTCCTATTTCATCCCATGTTGCTGTTCTACCATTTGACCAATATACTGTAGATCCAATAGATGGATCTTCACTTAATACAATTTTATCAGCTGTTTCAGTTTGATTAAAAGGTAATGTGTTAGAACCTTCTAAATTAATATAATTATCTCTAATTTTATATTGGTAAACTAGGTTACCATATGTAGTAGTTGCTTCTTCTAAAGCAGCGTATACTGTTAATTCAGTTATATAAGTTGTAGCATTGCCTGTACCACCAACCCCTAAACGTTGGGCTACAAATGCTGTTGCTTTTTGGGCGTCTTTAATAAATTCTGAGTCATTATCGTAATAACCAAATGGTGTGTTGCCTTTAACACGATCTAAATTGATACGGTTAGAGTAACCACTCCCAAATAGAATTGTTGATGATAGTTGATTAGCCATTTTTTATACTAGTATTATTCCAGTATAAATATGACTAGTATTTATTTCCCATATTCATAATCTAAAATTTTACCAATTAAGTCTGAACGATGATTGGTAGCTAATTTAATCCATTTAATTTCATGGATTTTTTTAGATAATTCTATAACATATGATAAACCACTTATTTCACCAGTGTGAGTTTTGATATCAGTTTGTTCATTATCGCCGTTAATAACGATTTTACCGTTTTTACCTAAACGAGTTAATATAGCTAACATCTCGCCCTTAGTTAAGTTTTGAGCCTCTTCTACAATTAGTATA